>Ga0209515_10008790_pt1 | contig 11671 bp, 14 predicted proteins | sample Subgroupgradi54m_FD_187454 | JGI IMG/M metagenome (GOLD analysis project Ga0209515, IMG submission 187454) | Subsurface groundwater microbial communities from S. Glens Falls, New York, USA - GMW60B uncontaminated upgradient, 5.4 m (SPAdes)... ... | reverse complement strand
GATTTTATCTGACATCCAGCCAGAAATTAATTTAAAAATGCTTGATAACGCATCAGCCACTCCCTCTATTAATCCTACAAAAAATACCGGTGCCCCTAGGGTAACAGTCAAAAAAACAGGCATAACCGACTGCACCATTTCAGATGAAAAGTCATTAAAAAAACTGACCAATCCTAAAAAGAAAACATTTTTTCTTACTCCAAATATTTTTGATTCCATAAAATTAAAACTTAATATTTATTTTTTATCTTTTAAATCAAGACAAACTGAATTTATGCAATATCGTTTGCCTGTTTGCGTTGGTCCATCATCAAATATATGGCCTAAATGTGATCCGCATTTTGCACATAAAATTTCTGTTTGACTACCATCGGGCTTATATTTTACAGAACCCTCAATTGCTTTGTCAAAACTTGGCCAGCCGGTGCCAGAATCAAATTTTGAATCAGAAGAAAATAATGGATTACCACAAGCCATGCAAACATAAGTGCCATCTTTATTTTCGTGGACATATTTTCCTGAAAATGGCGCTTCGGTTTCCTTCTTCCTCATTACCCTATACTGCTCGGAATTTAATTTATTTTTAAAATTTTGCTCATCCATTTTGTTTTAGTAAATTTGCGAATTTTTCTTGAACTTTTCTTAACTTGGGGCTGATAATAACCTGGCAGTATGATTGATTTACATTATTTTCATAATAATTTTTATGATAATCTTCTGCAGGATAAAATTTATCCAAGGCTTTTATTTCGGTTACAATTGGGTCGCCTTTTTCATTTGATTTATTTAATTGCTCAATAAACTTTTCTGAATCTTTCTTCTGTTCTTGTATTGTGTACAAAATAATTGACCGATATTGCTCACCCACATCGTCTCCTTGTCTGTTTTTTGTTGTAGGGTCATGTGTTGCAAAAAACACGGTTAAAAGCGTTTCAAAGGAAATAATTTCTGGTTCATATTCTATCTTAATCACTTCTGCATGTTCTGTATTACCATTTGAAACTTGTTGGTATGTAGGATTTTTTGTGGTTCCTCCCGCATATCCCGATTTAACAGAAATAACTCCTTTTAACATTTTAAAAACTGCTTCTGTGCACCAAAAACATCCTCCGCCAAGAACTATTGATTGATTTTCCATAAGAATTATTGTATCAAAAAATTGCTCAAGGAGCAATTTTTTGATAAATTCATTTTCTAGAAAGCTTGACCCCAATATACCAATAAACATCCCAATAAAACACTTGCCACAAAAACGACAGAAAACCAATCTTTATAAATCTTAATTTTTGTTTCTATAATTTTTTTAATTATGTCAGGGAAAAACAAACAAACGATTCCCCTGATAACGATTAACCATGCAATTATAGTGATAATTACTTTCCAGCTTGAATCCCAAACATTGTAGAGCAATACGCTGGCAACGCCTATCATTACATTGATGATGCCAAACATTAATACATTTTTTTTATCTCCTACTAATTCAATAATATCTTCTATATTTTTAGGGTTTATCAAAAACGCCAAAGAAATTATAATGAATGAAAAACCCCAAAATTCTGCTAAAAAATTTACTATTTCCATAATATTTTTACTTGTCCGCCAGGTCGGGAATTTCCGCTTTACGGATAATTATCGCGACCATGAAATTTTTTTAAAAATTTTGGCGAATTATTTAATTTTATTATATTAACTCCAACCTTTAAGTATATTATACCATAAAAAGTAAAAGCCGCGCATAAATGCGCGGCTTTTACTTTTGGATTTTAATTTTATTGTTTATCTTTTCTCTTAGCTTGCTTTTCGGCAATTTCCGTAAGATATACTTTTCTTATTCGTACATTTTTAGGAGTCACTTCAACCAATTCATCATCGCCAATATATTCTAAAGAATCTTCTAAATTCATAGTTTTTGGAGTGTTAAAATGCTCATCGCTTCCTTCTCCCCTTGAGCGCATATTTGAAAGCTGTTTTGTTTTGCAAACATTTACCCTAATATCTTCTGTTCTTGAATTTTGGCCCACAACTTGACCTTCGTAAATTAAAATTCCGTGGTCTAAAAATAATACTCCCCTGTCTTGCACGTTAATCAGACCGTAATAATTAGTCACTCCCGATTCATGAGCAACCAGAGACCCCCTTTCTCTTTCTTTCCAATTTCCGGGATCGGGCATATATTGATAAAAAGAAGTATTAATTATCCCAAGTCCCTTTGTATCTGTTAAAAATTCACTTCTATATCCAAAAAGCCCTTTTGTTGGAATGATAAATTCCAAAAATGCAATCCCATTATGTGTTTTCATTTCTTTTACTTCGCCCTTTCTGATTCCTAATTTTTGCATCACAGCTCCTTGATATTGTTCAGGTGTTTCAATAAAAACTTTTTCGTAAGGAGTCAATGTTTTGCCATCTATTTTTTTTAAAATAACTTGCGGTCTTGAAACTGCAAATTCATATCCCTCCCTTCTCATTCTTTCAATTAAAATTGCCAAGTGCAATTCTCCACGCCCTGAAACTATCCAATTTCCCTTTTCTGTATCTTCTGCTCTTAAGGCTACATCCGTTTCCAATTCTTTAAATAACCTTTCTCTTATTTGGCGCGAGGTGCAATATTGCCCTTCTTTTCCGGCAAATGGAGAGTCGTTAATCATAAAGGTCATTTTTATAGTTGGCTCTTCAATATTAATTAAAGGTAATGCGCTAGCATTTTCTGGGTCAGCAATTGTTTCTCCTATGGTTACATCTGGTATTCCAGCGATGGCTGCAATATCCCCTGCTTCTACTTCTTGTACCTCTATTTTTCCTAACCCCAAAAAAGTCATTAAAGAAACCAATCTATATTTTTTAGATTGTCCTTGGCGGTTTATATGGGTAACTTCTTGGCCAGCTTTTATTACGCCATTATAAATTCTTCCAATAGCAATTCTGCCTTTAAAGTTATCCGCTGTTATTGAGGTGACCAGCATTTGTAGCGGTTTTTGCGTGTCCACAATCGGCGAAGGAATATGTCGCATAATAGCTTCAAAAATCGGCGTAATATTTTCCATTTTAGCCAAATCTGGTTCCAATCCCGCTTTTCCATCGCGGCCTGATGCGTAAATTACCGGAAAATCCAAAGAATGGTCGCCAGCTCCCAGTTCCAAAAATAATTCAAGGGTTGCCTCCAAAGCAAATTGAGGACGGGCACCGCCTTTATCTATTTTATTTATTACCACAATAATTTTGTGCCCCATTTCAAGAGCTTTTTTTAACACAAATCTGGTTTGTGGCATGGGACCTTCTTTTGCATCAATTAAAAGCAAACAGCCATCAGCCATATTTAAAACTCTTTCAACTTCACCGCCAAAATCCGCATGCCCAGGAGTATCAATGATATTTATTTTTGTATCTTGATATTGAACCGACGCATTTTTGGAAAAAATAGTAATTCCCCTTTCTCTTTCTAATTCGTTACTGTCCATAATCATCTCCTGCTCGGCAACTTCCTTTTTCATCTGGGTTTTTGACTGCCGCAAAAGCGCATCAACTAATGTGGTTTTCCCATGGTCAACGTGGGCGATAATGGCAATATTTTTAATTTTATTCATATCCAAAAATTGTACATTAAAAATTAACTAATGTCAAAAGAAAAAAAGAGGGGCAACGACTAGTTAGTCATTACCCCATGGGTTTGTGCGGTCGCCTCAGGGCAACTTTTGTCCTCTTACTCTGGAGGACTCAGGAGGCTCATTTTCCGCTTATGATAAGCAGATAAACATGTCATCAGTTTATCATATTTAAAATCAATGTCAATAGTCTAAGTAAATCCTGGGAAAAAGTCAGTTTTAATTTGGCTTTTATGAATCCCTATTTCTTTTAAAGCTCTTTCATTTGATTACCGTAATATTTTTCATAAATTATATAAATGCTGAAAACTGAAATTAATAAAATCGGGAGTACCCATTTTTTTTTATGTTCATATATTATTTAATACGAATCTTTAATAATTAAAGTTGCATCGCCGTACGAGGTCTTGTAAAGCGGAACAAAATTAGCATTAGTTAATCTTTAAGAGGTCGATTTCAAATATTAAAGTTGCATTTGGAGGTATTACTCCGCCAGCTCCTGCTGCGCCATAACCTAATTCTGGCGGAATTGTTAATTTTCTTTTTTCGCCTGGTTTCATTCCCAAAACTCCAAGTTCCCATCCCTGAATAACACTATTTTGACCAAGAGTAAACTGAAAAGGCGTTCTTCCCGGATTAAGACTTGAATCAAATTTAGTGCCGTTTAAAAGTGTGCCTGTATAATTTACTGTCACCATGTCACCCGATTTTGCGCCATCCCCGCTTCCCTCTTTTAATATTTCAACTTTCATATTTTGAATCATAAAATTTTTAGTATTAGTATTTGAATTATTAATTATTTGTACTTGAGTTTGCGAAAGAGTCTTGCTTCCATTATTACTTTGATTTTGTGGCGCATTGTAATTATATCCATCGTTTTTATAAAAAAATATAAAATATATTAGTCCATACGCAATCAAACCTATGACGATATATAATAATATCCATTGCCACAGCGGCCTTTTTCCGTAACCATAATTTTTTTGTTCATTATTTTCCATATTTTTTACTCGCCCTCCTAAGTTTTTTTAGAAAATTTAGGAGGGTAAATTAATTATAATACTTTTATTATACAAAAATATTAAGAACAATGTAAATAGTTAAAAATCCAGTTAATTCTAATTGCACAAGAGGAGTTCTTCCTGCACAAATTATACAATAAATTTATAAAAAAACAAACAAAAAAGCTCTATATATTCCTTTATACAGAGCTTTGTTTCAAAGAACAAAGATTTAAGTTAAAAGAGCTAAAAGACCTAAGTCCTAAGAACTTTTTTATATTGCGAGGATGGCCGACGGATCGCCGACGCCAAAGTCCATGTCGATCCAGCGGTCACTTAAGATCCACTCACCATTGCGCCAACACATGTATGGAACACATCGTTGGCCATCCGGATTGCGAAGAAATGTTCCGTCAAAGAATATGTAACGACAATAGCCATTGATGTTATCTTTCCAACTTTCTGGAATTAACGTCTCGTTTTCAAAGAGAGTCTGACGTATCTTGATATCAAGCCGAATGTAGCCCATCTTTCTTAAGCGATTGTGTCTCTCCTTGCCCCCGACACAGTTCTCATTCTTTTTGAGTGTGGTTTCAAACTGGACTTTCGTCAAGTCAAGTTTGGTAAGGGCGAGCGAACGTTCGTCCTGGTCATCTTTGCCCCTAAGGCCATTGCCATTTGCAGGTCCCCGCCAGATGGTCCAACCATTTCCGATAAAGTTTGGGGTTAGGGGTTGGGAGCGATCGATTTGGATGATGTTTGATTCTTTAATGGACCCGGAAAAGAAGACTTTACCCATAACACACTTCCTTTCTGACTGCAGCGCGCTTGTTCTCGGAACATCCGAGAATGAAGCGTGCCTAAGTTACATCTTTTAGGGCGTATAATTAAATATACTCTAAAAAATGTAACCTAGTTCGCAAGTAATCTTGGATGTAAAGGTGCTACTTCTATATAATATGTCGCACAATATATTTAAAGATTATCTGCTAAATTTTTTTTTGTAATTTCTTTGCGGATATCTGTTTTCTCTTCTTTGATAATTATTATTTGATACTGGAATTTCTTTTTCTTGTGATAGATTTTTTTTGTAGGTAAAATTTTGCTGGGGCGTATTGGGAATAAATTGATTTGGTAAATCTGGCAATTGTGAAATCGGGATGGTTGACCTTATTAATCTTTCTATTTCCCTAACTTTATTTCTTTGTTCTGGCATTACAAATGAAATTGCTTTGCCTGTAAGGCCTGCTCTGCCGGTTCTGCCAATTCTGTGCACATAGTCTCCCGGGCTTTCTGGCAAATCAAAATTTAAAACTAATTCAATTCCTTTTACATCAATACCTCTTGAAGCAATATCTGTGGCAACTAAAATTCTGTATTTGCCTGATTTAAATCCATCAAGTGCTTGCCTTCGTTGCATCAAAGATCTATTAGAATGAATTTCTGCTGAGGCAAATCCTTTGTTGTATAAATCTTGGCAGATTTTTTTGGCGCCATGTTTTGTACGGGAAAATATCAACACGCTACCCTTGTATTCTTTGAGAAGTTTTTCTAAAAGCCTGATTTTATAATCTTTTTTCACAAAAAATAATTCGTGTTCTACTTTTTCGGCGGCGGTTCCTTGTCGTGCAATTTCTACCCTTACTGGAAGTTTCATATAAGTGGTGGCAATTTTTATAATACTGTCGGGCATTGTTGCAGAAAATAACATAGTTTGACGATTTTTTGGTACAGATAATAAAATTTGTTTTATTTGCGGGGCAAAACCCATATCAAACATGCAATCAGCTTCGTCTAAAACTAAAATGGAAACCCCATTTAAACTTAATGTCCTTTGTTTTATATGGTCATTAATTCTGCCCGGAGTACCGATTATAATATGCGGGTTATTTCTTATTTGTTGTACCTGCTGATACATGCTTGCTCCCCCTATTAATACTGCGGTTTTTAAACCAAAACCGCGTCCGATTTTTTGCAAAGTTTCATCAATTTGCTGGGCGAGTTCTCGGGTTGGCAAAATTATCAATCCTTTGCTTGGGGTTTCTGCTTGCATTAGTCTTTGAAGCATTGGAATGCCAAATGCCAAAGATTTGCCAGTGCCAGTTTGAGCGATGCCAACAACATCCTTTCCTTCTATGGCGACAGGAATAGCTTTATGTTGAATAGGCGTTGGTATATTAAAATTTAATTGTGTTAATACTGATAAAATATTTTCAGCGATACCAAGACCGGCAAATGATTGATTTTGTCCTGCCCCAGGTTGGGAATTTTCGCTTTGCGAATAATTCTCGCGACCCTGCACACCATTCTCTTTTTGGCGAACTGGTAGTGGTGGGTTGATTTCTGTACTTTGTTTAGATAAATTATCCATGTTTTAATGGTACATTAAAATAAGTTAAATGTCAAATATTTGACCTGTGATTAAAAATAATTTAGAATTATTATATGAAAATAAAAATTAAAGTAATTATAGGAAGTACGCGGGAAGGCAGATTTTCAGAGAAACCAGCTCATTGGATATTTGAAGAATTAAAAAAGAATGAGCAAATTGATGTAGAACTATTAGATTTATGAGACTATCCTATGCTATTTTTTGACCAACCCATTACACCGACAGCGGCAAAAGGCGTTTATGCAAACGAGACAGTAAAAAAATGGGCCAAAAAAATAAAAGACGGAGACGCATTTATTATTGTGTCACCCGAATATAATCACGGATACCCAGCTGTTTTAAAAAATGCTTTAGACTCTATATTTATAGAATGGAATAAAAAACCAGTTGGTTTTGTAAGTTACGGAGGGGTGGGAGGGAGCCGAGCAGTAGAACAATTACGCCAAGTAGTAATTGAACTTGAAATGATTCCAATAAGGAGTGCAATTCATATTCCTGGCGAAGTTTATATGTCTGTAATAAATGAAAAAGTTCCGGTAAATCCTGAACTTTTTAAATCATTAAATCCAAAATTAGAAAAATTATTAGTCCAACTTTTATGGCATGCAAAAATTTTAAAACCTGCGAGAGATTAAAGAGATTAAAATAAATTTCTTTAAACAAAAAATCACCCTTTTAATAATGGGTGATTTTTTATTATCAGCTTTTATCGTCCATTAGATTCAAAACCTGCATTGTCATTATCTTTTTCTTCATTGCCATTATCTTTTATAGAACCGGGTGCCTTGCAAACTGCAACCGAAGTTCTAAATTCTGCCCAAATTGATCTTCTGGCGCCAAACCATGTTGTGCGTGCAGTTTTCGTTGCCATTTTAAAGTCAGACCACGCTTTTTTTACTGCGCTTTTAACATCATTTAAAGTTGTTTTTGTGTATGCGGCTTTTAGTGCTGTAGCTCTTGCGCTGTATGCAGAATTTGTTGAAACTGTAAATGAAGTTACTGCAGAACCAATAGCTGTTTCTCTTGCATTTACCGCAGTTCCCACGCAAGCGATTTTAGTTGTTGCGTTAGATTTAGATAATGTACCAGTTGCCGCTGTCCCAGTATTAGATACTGTAAAATTGGTATTCTCTGCAAATACCGTTAAAGCACTTGTTGCTAATAATCCAATTGATAATGCTGTAATAATAATTTGTTTTTTCATATTTTTATATTTGCTTTTTAAAATACTAATCGACCTTTAATTTGCATTATAATAATATTATATAAATATTACAAATTTTATGCAATGGTTCTACCTCCGTCAATAGTTAATATCGTGCCTGTGACAAAATCCGCTTCTAATAAATAACAAACTCCTTTTGTAATTTCTTCTGCTCCGCCCCATCGTTTTAAAAGTGTGCCAGATAAAACTTCTTTATTTTCTTCTTCGTTTAAATCGGGCGGGCGAAGTATTGGACCTGGTGCAATAGCATTTACTAAAATATGAGGAGACAGCTCTTTTGCAAAAGATTTTGTAAGACCCACTACTGCTGATTTTGCCACATTATATGGAAGATAATCTTTATAGGGACGGGTTAAAACAGACCAATCAGAAAAGAAAATCATTTTACCTTTTATCTCGCCTTGATTTTTGAGCATTTCATCCCCCACTATCTTACCAAATAAAAAAGAGCTTTTTGCAATCACATTAATATTTTTATCCCAATAATTTTCGTCTAATTTATCCCATTCAGTTTTTTCATAAATTGCCGCCATATGGATTAATCCGTCAATTTGTCCAAATTTATTTTTTGCTTCTTGTATTAAGCGTAAAATATCTTCTTTTTTTGAAACATCTGCTTGTACGCCAAATCCAAAAGAGCCGGCCTCATCTGGATTTTTAAAATAAGTAATCACAAGATTGACGCCTCTCTTTTTTAACTCTTCTGCAATACTTTGTCCTATTCTTGCAGCTCCAGTTAATATAATTGTTTTGTTTTCTAAATCCATGTTTTTTAATTTATTGAATAAATAACGTCTTTTCTTTCAACTACTATTTTCCAACCGGCTTTTTTGGCGTGCAAATACAATTTATTATTAGGATTAAAACAAATCGGATTTTTAACTAATTTTAAAAATGCAATATCACTTTCTGTGTCCCCCACTCCCACTGAATCTGCCAAAGTCAAATTTTCTTTTTCTACCGCTCTTTGCAAGACTCTTGCTTTGTCTGAAATAATATCAACATACAAAGTTTTGCCAGTAAATTTTTTATTTTTATCAATCTCGTACATACGGCCATAGACTTTATTAAATCCCAAGTTTTTGCAAAAATGGTCAACAAGTTCTTTTGGAGAATTAGAAATGGCTAAAAAATAATAATTTTTCTTTTTTAAATCCTTAACAAGCTCTCTTATATAACGATAAACCTTATTTTTATGCAAATCAACAACTTTTTCTGTAATTTTAATAAAATCTTTATGATTAACGCCTTTTATATTTTTTTCAAAAGCCAAAATTACATCTTTAATATATTTTTCGTAAGAATCTTTTCTATTGAGCCAATTTTCAAAAGATTTGGCATATATATTTATTGTTTTTTTTGAAAACATACCAGCCTCAATAAGCCCTTCGGTTATTTCTATCAATAAACTTGACCTGAAAATCGTTCCGTCAATATCAAAAATGGCCACTTTTTTCTTCATTTCTTTTTTTTAAATTATTTGGCTTGAAATTGCTTATACTTGTGACTTTTCTATAATAATGAGCAAAGTTTTTTAATATGTTTATTTTACTTTGATATCTGAATTTAAGTCAAGGCTTGCATTTATATAAAAAGGGTTGGTAATTATTAAATAGTGGATAATTTCTTTGACAAGTTTTTTAATAGGTATAAAGTTAAGGAGTGACGCTTAAAACAAAGGGGGTGGAAAATGTCTAAAAAAAGATATCCCTTGTTAGAAACGATATATTTAGATTCCGAAATCGAACAGGCTCAGAAAGATTTTGACTTTTTATGCAAGTAGATTGTAGTTTACTATCAGAAGATTGATAAAACTAGCCAGCGTTTAGTAGTTGTTATATGCATGGAAGATATTGAAAAATCCACCACTTTTTTAGAGGAGGGTGACGGTTAAAAACCACCCTCCTTAATATTTTACTTTGAATTACGAAATGCACGTTTGAAATGCCCTTTTGAGTCTTTTCTTTAAATTTCAAAGTAGTTACAATAATTCCTAAAAAGTAAGTTAATCTAGGGGGTAAGAATATTATTTTTGAGCAATAGACGAACAAAAAAAACGTCAAATGACTGATCTGTACCCCAAAAAGTGGACACTTAAAAAAGTCCGCTTTTTGTTTTCATCAATCATGGGGTATACTATTAAATTAAAATAAAATCTATGAGCAAAAGAATATTTAGTGAAGAGCAGGTCAAAGAGTTGCTTGGCAACAAACATGTGACAAGGTGCAGTGAAAAGTCCACTACCTACCACAAAGACTTTAAGCTACTGGCGATACGACAGTATCAGGATGAGGGGTGGTCGGCCAACCATATTTTCAAAGAGGCGGGATTTAATCTGGATGTCATCGGCCAGGATACTCCCCGGTACCGCCTAAGAGATTGGCTAAACCTATGGAAGAAAAAGGGAGCCGAGAGTCTGTCCAAGGAGCAACGGGGTGGCCCTGGCAGAAGGCATGGCTTAAAGGATTTGACTGATAAAGAAAAACTGAAATACTTGGAAGCTCAAATTGCCTCCCTGAAAGCCGAGAACGCTTTTTTAGCCAAACTCCGCAAAAAGAGGTTAAACTAAGACCGTGCCAAAAGTATCTGATCATCAAATCATTGTCACAGAACATAGCGCCTATGTGCTACATTGCAGAAGTTTCACGGAGTGGATACTATCAATGGCGTAGTCAGGCCGATAAGCCAGATAAGGATTACGACGACTACCTACTCGTCAAAGAAATATTTGACAAAGGCAAGGGCAGGCTGGGCTGGAGGCAGATCAGCATGAAGCTGGAACGGGAAAAGAAAATACACTTCAACCACAAAAAGATTGAACGCATCAAAAACAAGTACGGCCTTATTACCAAGATACGAAAAAAGAATCCCTACAAAGCCGTCATGAAAAAGACTTCCGAGCATCGCACATTCCCAAACCATCTGGACCGGCGGTTTAGCCAAACAATTCCGTACCGTTTCTTCTGTACCGACATCACCTACCTGCCATTCAATCACCGTTTTGCCTATCTTTCCATCATCAAAGATATCGCTTCGGGGGAAGTAGTGGCTTGGCAGTTATCTGAACACATTACAATGGAATTGGTATTGAGTACCATTGAGTGCATGAAACACTACCCGGACGCCTTAATCCACTCTGACCAGGGATTTCACTATACCAATCCCAACTACATCGAAACCGTGAAGATGCTTGAACTATTCCAATCTATGTCGCGAAAGGCCAACTGCATTGATAACACTCCTATGGAATCATTCTTCGGCCACTTAAAAGACGATGTTGATTACAAAACCTGTAGAACGTTTGAAGAGTTACGATTGCTCATTGAAAATTACATAACCTACTACAACTACGAACGAGCGCAGTGGGATAAAAACAAAATGACCCCGGTGGAATACCGAGATCATTTATTGGCGTATGCCGCCGCGTAAAAGTGTTTTTTATTCGTGTCCA
>Ga0209515_10008789_pt1 | contig 11675 bp, 9 predicted proteins | sample Subgroupgradi54m_FD_187454 | JGI IMG/M metagenome (GOLD analysis project Ga0209515, IMG submission 187454) | Subsurface groundwater microbial communities from S. Glens Falls, New York, USA - GMW60B uncontaminated upgradient, 5.4 m (SPAdes)... ... | reverse complement strand
GCTTCACATTTTCAAGCGTTTGGGTAGCTTGCGAGGCGGTATCCCCCAGCAGCACAATGAACTGTTCCCGCTGAAAGCACATGCTATAGAGGACATAGATGGTGGTGATCGTCGTCGACTTCCCGAAATCTCGCGGGGCGGCAACGGCAACTTTCTTCCCCCGTTGGGTTGAAATCTCGGCTAGCAAAGAATAGAGCTGTTGGTGAGCTGCTGAGAGCGGCAAGGGGACGTGGTGCGGAAAGTAGCATTTCGCAAAGACGAGCAGCGACCGTTCGGCCTGGGTGCGCCGAAGCTGCGCCAAGCGTCGTGGCAGGTCATCTCCCATCAGAGGGCTCCGTGTTATCGTGCGTTGGTTGCTGGGCCATTAGTTGTTGTGTCGCATAGGCAAGTTTCGCGTGCTCTAGTTTGAGGGTCAGAGCCGTAATCTGCTGGGCGAGCTCCGGGGTGAACGTGCCAGCGGCTTTCGTGACAGATTCCAGCTCCTGGAGACGCTGCGCCATCTGGTCAAAAGAAAGCTCGCCCTCTTCCCCACTTACATGGTGGATCACATCGCCGATGACCTGCTGCGGCCGCTGCGGTAGATAACCCAGCGTTTGCAGCAAGACCGTGGTGTCTTTCTCCACTTGCCACGCCAGGTATTCGGCTTGGACACGTTCGCCTACCGATCCTTCACTGCCCCGCGCTAAACGCATCAGCCTCGACTTGTGTGCTTCGGAGCGAAGCATGATCCGGCCCACTATCTGCCTGGCCAGCTCTGCGCTGGGATTGAGGGCGTTCTTCGCAGCGATGTCGGCTAAATCGCGCTTGATGGTCTTTTCGCTGCGCTCCACCAACTGCGCGATCTGAGAAAACGAGTAGCCCTCCCCGTACATGATTTCCACGCACGCCAGCCGCTGTTCTTTGGTAAGCGTGCTGGGATGGACTGAGCCGTCCTTCAGCCGCTGGATCAGCGTCACGGCCGGAGCATCGGACGTGTTCGCAGCAGGCTCAGATGGTTTCATGGGATGCCTCTTGGCAGTATTTCGCTCTGACTTGTGCCGGGATTTTATTCTTGCCAACAAAGGCGATATAGCGCCGCACGATGGCATCGCAGTACTTTGGATCAATCTCGAGACCGTAGCACCGGCGCTCCAGGCTCTCCGCCGCCATCAGCGTTGAGCCAGAGCCCAAAAAGCAGTCGAGCACCAGATCGTTCCGCTTTGAGCTATTCCGCATGGCCCGCTGGGCCAAAGCCACGGGCTTCTGTGTCGGATGGACATAGGTTTTTGTTGGGTCGCGTTTGATCTGCCACACGTTTGACTCCACGGCCGGGCCAGCCCAATAGTGCGCGGCACCCGTGAGCCACCCGTAGAGGCACTGCTCCGTCTGAAAGGCGTAATCGGCATACGTAATCGCCGCGGATTCTTTCAGCCAGCAGATTACGCACCCTACATGAAACCCAAGACCCAGCAAAATGTGATACATCGGTGGAAATTGGCGATGACCTTGCCAGAAATAGACCGCGGCTCCCGGACGAAGTACCCGTTTGATATTGCTGAGCACCTGCCCCATCCACTGCTCGTATTCCCCCTGCGGCATATCATCGGAGTAGATACGCTCCCATTTGCGCGATTTCTTCGGACGTGTCTCTGTGCTGGGACGGTTATTTTTTTGCATGTACGAGACGTTATATGGAAAATCCGAATGCACTAGATCCACGCGTTCACTGCCCAGTAAGCGCAGAAAATCCTCCTGCTTTGTGGAGTCGCCGCAGAGAATGCGGTGCGGCCCCAGTTCGATGAGATCGCCGGGCTGGGTGACGGGCGTTTCAATTCCTGCCACCGCCGCTTCGGTATCAAACTCATCTTCTTGTAATTCCTTCTGCCGGTCGAACAACTCGCTAATTTCCGGCAAATCGAAGCCCGTCAAGCCGACGTCAAAGTCGGGGACTTGGGTCAGCTCTTGCAGCAGCACGGCCAGCTTAGCCTCATCCCAATCGCCTTGGATTTTATTCAGGGCGATGTTGAGTGTTTTTTCTTGCTCAAGCGGCAGGTCAACCACGCTGACGTCTACTTCTTGGACGCCTTGCTCCAGCAGCACTTTAAAACGCTGATGGCCGCCAACGAGATTGCCGGTACGTTGATTCCAAACGAGCGGCTCGACACAGCCAAACTGGGTGAGGCTTTGCCTGAGTCGTTCATAAGCGAAATCGCCGGGTTTGAGGTCTTGCCGGGGATTGTAAGGCGCGGGATTGATACGACTGACTGGGATGCGGTGAATTTCCATCAGAGTCTCCTCCTTGCATAGGTTTGAGTACTGTTCCACTAACCCTGCATCCAGGAGTCTCTGAAAAGTAAAAACGAGACATCTCTGGACACACCTACCCCACCTACTGTGGTGGAGCTGATCCAGAGCTGCCTCGCGTCCGGGAACTGATAGGCATCCATTAGGCCGTAGCCTAGGGACCCATATCTCCATCCCCTCGCATTCTCTCCCCTTCGCCTAACCTTCGCGGCATTGAAGGGGTTCAGCGAGCTCTTCTTAAATTGTACGTGCGACGCCAACGTACTGGCGTTATTTAAACTCTACTCCCAGACTGGCGACTTGTCAACGGTCTCTCGCGTGGTTGTAGCTGATCTAATGATCCACGGTCGTATTAAACCTCTCCTAAAGCTTCCGAGAGCTGTTGCCATAACTTGCGCTGCCGCTCCCAGACCAGCTCCTGCGTTATCATGCGCACGTCATTCTCAATCAACCGCTGCATCCAGGGCCCCTTGGAGCACAGAATCTGCTCTTGGATGTCCGGTGCCAGATATAACAAACTCATGACCTGGCTCACCCGCCCGTAGGTCAGCTTCAGCCATTTAGACAACTTCAACACGCTGCTAAACTGCCGACTCTTCAGCAGAAACTTTAACTGATGGGCCAGCACTAACGTCCGGCATAAGCGCGAGGATGCCTCGGATGACCGCACGATCCGGTGCTGGACAGCTTTTAGGTTGACCGGAAACTCAAAGCGTACGCTAGCGGTCAGCGGGTTATCTTGCCCCATGTTCCCTGCCGTTGCTGGCTTCCAGCCGCTCCTGCAAGACCTGCACACCCCGGGTGCTGAGCATCACGCCAAGCTTCTGATCCCTCGCGTCGTAATCCACCCGGTCGAGCAAGAGCTCCAGTACTTGCCGCTTCGCCTGCGGAAAGAGCGTCTCCCAGGCTGTTGAGGTAATGTCCAGGGCCTGCTCCAGCTCCTTTTGAGCCAACTGCTGCTCATCGATCTGGATCAAGCGGGTGCGCAGGTGACTGAGCAAAGGTTCTTTATCTTGCAGCTCAGTGGCCAGGCGTTTGATTTCAGCCCGGGTGGCAGGATCGGCCTGCTGGCTTTTTAATGCCTCTAACCGGCTGGTAAGTTTTGGGATGACCGCTTCAAGCTCATGCTGTTGGGCTAAGAGCGCTTTGCGTTCAGAAGCAAGGCCTTGGTTTAACTCGGCCAATGCCTCGAGTTGTTGGGCGGGGTTGCGCGCAAGCTGCCGCAGCGAGGTAACTACGACCTCTTCCATAGCCTGGGCGTTGACTGAGCGGGTCGGGCAGGTGTCGTAGCCGCGCTTCTGAGCGCTGGAGCAGACGTAGTAGCGCCAGCGCCTGGTGCCCTTGGAAGAATAGGTGTGCACCATGATGCTCTGGCAGGCGCGGCAGTAGATGCGCTTGCTCAGCAAGCCCAGGCACTTGGTGTTCGTGATCGTACTACGCGCAATTCGGTTCTCAGCCAGGAGTGCCTGCACCCGCTCAAAGAGCGATTCGCTGATGATCGCTGGATGCTCTCCAGGGTAGCTCTGGCCTTGGTAGCGCACCTGGCCGATATACAGGTAGTTCTTCAAGAGATACTGCACATCGGTGGTCTTAAACCGGCCTCCGCCGAGCTGCTTGCCGGACTTGGTGATGTAGGCCTTGATCTGGCGGTCTTGGGCGTTGAGACGCCTGGTGACCTTTAAGAGCGAACGCTCGGTCAGATACAGCTCGAAGATCTCGCGGACTAAGACAGCCTCCTGCTCGTTCACCACCAACTGGCGCGTGTTCCGGTTGGGGTCATAGCCTAATACCGGACGGCCGCCCACCCATTTCCCTTTCTTGCGTGCCGCCGCCATCTTGTCCTTGGTGCGCTCGCTGATCATTTCCCGTTCAAACTGGGCAAAGGAAAGCAGAATGTTAAGCGTTAGCCGCCCCATCGAGGTATTGGTGCTGAACTGCTGGGTGACCGACACAAAAGTCACCTGATGTTGGTCGAACAGCTCCAGGAGATAGGTAAAATCCAGCAGCGACCGTGAGAGCCGGTCAACCTTGTAGACCATGACACAGTCGATGCGGCCATCGCGGATGTCAGCGAGGAGCTTCTGCAGCGCAGGCCGCTCCGTGTTGGCGCCAGTAAAGCCGCCGTCATCATAGCTCTCCGGCAGTGCAGTCCAACCCTCGGCTTGCTGGCTGCGGATGTAGTGCTGCGCGGCTTCGCGCTGGGCATCCAGTGAAGTAAAGTCCTGATCCAAGCCTTCGCTCGTGGATTTGCGGGTGTAGATTGCGCAGCGGATGGGCTTTTTTACTGAAGTGTTCATAGGCCAAAGAAGGCGCGCCCGTTCCAGTGGGCGCCGGTGACGGCGTTTGCAATGGCCGTCAGGGAGCGGTAGAGCGTGCTTTGATACTCAAAGCCCTTCTCTACCACTCTCACCTGCAGAGTCTGGCCCTTGTAGACTTTGGTGAGAATGGTGCCTGGCAGAAAAGCCCCGCGACGCTTGAGACGCTTTAGGGCAGTCGATGCGTGCTCGGCAGCGACAGACGGGCTACGAGCTTTGGGCAGATCCCGGTGGACTTCGCTGGCGAGTGTCTGAAGTTGAGCTTGAGCTGCTTGGGAGAGCCCGCCGTAGGCCAGCTCCTGCAGATGATAGGCGATCCGGCGCTGAAGGCAGGCTTTATTGGCGCGAATGCCCTTGTCTTCGGGAAAGAGTTCGAGGTATTTCTTCCGGAGTGTGAGTAACGAGAGGTTCTGAAGGGCTAGGACTTCATCGAGGACTGCATCTCGCATGGAACGTGGCTCCTGTGGCTTGGCTGCAAGTCAGCCACATAGGGGCATACGTTCGGCATGATATCAAGAGATTCTAGAGGCGCTATTCGTCCCTAAGACGGTAGCCGACCCCTGCCTCGGTGATGAGGTAGCGGGGGCGAACAGGATTAGGCTCAAGTTTCTGGCGAAGCTGATGGACGTAGATTCGTAGGTAATGCGTTTGTTCGTCTCGCGCTTGGCCCCAGACATCCAGAAGCAGTTGCCGTTGAGTAACCACCTTACCCGCATGGCGAATCAACATCGTGAGCACCTTGTATTCGATTGGGGTCAGATGAATCTCTCGCGTGCCGAGGAACACTTGCCGCTTGGCGAGATCCACCCGTAAGTCTCCAATTTCAAAGACCGGCTCATCAGCCTCGCGGCCAACTTGTCGGGCATGGCGCATCGACACACGAATACGAGCCATCAATTCAGCCACGCCAAACGGCTTGGTGAGATAGTCATCCGCACCGCTATCCAAGGCGGCGACCTTATCTTTCTCTTTTCCCCGGGCGGAAATCACAATGATAGGTACTGACGTCCATTCGCGCAATTTCTTGATCACGTCCAACCCATCGATATCCGGAAGGCCTAAATCCAACAGCACGACCTCGGGATGATGCGAGGCCGCGAGTGAGAGGCCCTCCTGCCCGGTTTCCGTCTCCATCAGAGAAAAATTCTGGTTCTGCAGTGTGGCGCGGACAAAGCGGCGGATCGGCAATTCATCCTCGATCATCAAGACTACCGGCATGGGATCAGCCATTGGATGGCCCTTGCAGCTGTTCAGCATTGTTCGCGGAGAGTGGCAACGAGAAGCGAAATACTGCGCCCCCTCCAGGTCGATTCAAGGCTGTCATGGTCCCACCGTGGGCTTCGATGATTCCCCGACAGATTGTGAGGCCCAGCCCGAAGCCCTGGCGGCCTTTCTGGTCGCCTCGGTAAAACTTTTCAAACAGCCGTTCCGGATCGTCGCCCGGCAGCCCTGGGCCACGATCAGCGAACTCCATAGCCACCACCGGGCCCTCTACGGCAACTGAGAGGTCAATCGGTGTTCCCTCAGGAGTGTACTTCAGCGAATTATCGAGCAGATTCATGATCACCTGCTCGATGAGCAATGCGTCCATCGGAACCATAGGCAGCCCTGGTGCGATTTGTGTTTTGACCGGCCGCCCGGCCAGCCGTTGCTCAAGTCGCGTTAAGGCGCTGCCCACGACCTCCTCTATAGGCAGCAGCTCTTTCCGGATGGCCATGGTCCCGGACTCTAATTTCGTCAGATCCAGGACGTTATTCACCACGCTGCTGAGTCGCTCCGCTTCATCATAGATATTCTGCACCAATTCCTTCCAGATAACAGGATTGAGCGTCTGACCGCTTTCTAAGAGGCTGGTCGCAGAACCGGTGATGGCAGCCAGTGGTGTGCGCAGGTCATGCGGAATGGAACTGAGGATCACATTTCGCAGCCGCTCCGTTTCCACTTGGGCCTTGGTGCGATGCTGTTCTTCTGCGAGCCGGTCATTCTCAATCGCCAGGCCGGTCTGATGGGCAAAGGTTTCCAAGAGATGCAACTGGTCAGGGATCAGCAGGCGGCGGGGGTCTTTCGGCCTCACGCCCAAGGCTCCGACAGCTTGTCCCGTCGCCATCATTGGCACGTAGAGCGTTTCGCTGGCTGGCAGCGTATCTGTGCCTTTGCCGGCAATCTGCCCCAGATCGTAGACCCATTGGGCGACGGCTTGCTCTTTGGGATCGATGCTAAAGGCGACTGGCCAGCCCGTGCGCACCACCAGCCGCCCCTGTTCGTTGGGCAAGAGGGTGATAACCTGACTTTCGAACACCTCACTGATGTACCGCACGGCGACCTGCAGCAACGAATCGGTACCCCGGTTGCTGGCCAGTTCCCGGCTAAGCTCATAGAGGGAGGCCGTTCGCCGTTCGCGCAACCGGGAGGCTTCGGTCTGCTTGCGCAGGCGGCTGGTCAGTTCGCTGATCACCAAGCCGACAGCCAACATCACGGCGAATGTGAGAATGTACTGGTAATCTGAAACCGAAAACGTGAGACGAGGCGGCACGAAAAAGAAATCGAATACCACCACACTCAAGATAGAAGCCAGCACCGAAGGTCCGCGACCTGCATACCAGGCGACTGCCATCACGCCCATCAGATAAACCATGACCAGATTCGCCGGGGCCAGGAAGAAGGATAACCCGGCGTTCAGCACGGTCATGCCCACAACGATCAGGAGTGCCAAGCGGTAGGCGCTCCACGGCGTGCGGGCTTGGGGGATTGGTATCACTGGCACTTCTTCACGATGCACATCGGCACGGATCGCAAAGATATTGATATCGCCGCTTCGGCGCAGCAACTCCTCAATGGAGGAGCCAAAGATGCGGATCTTCCACCAAGAGCGTGTGGGCTTCCCCACCACGATGATGGTCACATTGCGACTGCGGGCATACGTGAGGAGTTCCTCAGCGAGATGTTCCCCGCTGAGGGTGATTGTTTCAGCCCCGAGCTGTTCCGCCAACCTCAAATGCTGCACCGCGCAGGCGCGAACTATCTCAGGCCGCTGCAACTCCGCTGGAGTTTCAACATAGACCCCGATCCAGTCGGCATGGAGACTCCGGGCCATCCGGTGAGCCGCCCGAATCACATGTAACGATCCATGACTGGATTCAATGCAGACCAGTAAGCGCTCAGATGTAGCCCACACGCCTGTTGTCGCGAGGCTCTTGCGGTAGCTCTGGACTTGGGTGTTGACCCGGTCGGCGGTGATCCGCAGGGCTATTTCACGCAGGGCGGTGAGGTTGCTCTTCTTAAAGAAATGCTGGAGCGCCTTTTGGGCCAGATCCGGTACATAGACCTTGCCCTCAGTGAGTCGCTTGAGCAGGTCATCCGGCGGCAGGTCGACCAATTCAACCTCACTCGCTCGTTCAAACACGGAATCCGGAACAGTCTCCCGCACAATCACCCCGGTGATTTGGGCCACGACGTCGTTCATCGTTTCGAGATGTTGAACATTGAGGGTCGTGTAGACGTCAATGCCATGATCCAGTAGCTCCCACACGTCTTGCCAGCGCTTGGTGTGCCGCGAACCCGGCTCATTGGTATGGGCGAGTTCATCGACCAGAATCAGCTGGGGGTGTCGCACCAAGGCGCCATCCAGGTCGAAGGCTTTGAGTTGCGTGCCGCCGTGGTCGATGGTGCGTGGAGGAAGCTGTTCCAAGCCCTCAAGCAGAGCAGCCGTATCTTTCCGGCCGTGGGTTTCAATCAGGCCGACCACGACATCGACACCTTCTGCCTTGCGTTGTCGCGCCGCTTCAAGCATGGCGTAGGTCTTGCCGACGCCAGCGCACGCGCCGAAAAACAGCTTGAGCTGCCCTCGCTGGGCTGCTTGCTCTTCGGCTTGCACCTGCTTTAGGAGTTGATCAGGATCTGGTCGGTGGTCCATGACAGGTAGGATAGCTGCTTGAGATGCAAAAGGCCAGGGGGAGCTATCTCGAAAGCTCGTCGAGGGCCAGATTGAGCAAGAGGACGTTGACGACGGGCTCGCCAAGCACTCCAAATGCCCGCCGTTGCGTGTAGCGAGCCACGAGCTGCCGTACAGTCGCTTCAGGAAGGCCGCGGACACGCGCGACCCGTTGCATCTGATAGTTCGTTGCCGCCACACTGATATGCGGATCCAGTCCACTAGCTGATGCCGTCACAAGATCGACCGGGATGGGCTGCATGTTATCCGGATCTGCCGCGAGCAGTATCTTAACGCGGTCCTTGACCGCCGCGTGCAATGCTGGGTTCAGGGGACCGAGGTTGGACCCGGAAGAGGCGGACGCGTTATACGCTGTTGGTGCCGTCGCAGACAAACGACCCCAAAAGTACTTCGGATCGCTAAATGGCTGGCCGATCAACGTGGAGCCGACAACCTGCCCATGGCGGATGATGAGGCTGCCGTTGGCCTGGCGAGGGAAGACAGCCTGCGCGATTGCGGTGATGCCGAGCGGATACGCGACGCCGGTCAGCAGGCTCAACATCATCAGGGATCGTATGGCAATGAGCACCTGTTCTCGGATCATCAAACCGCCTCCTTTAGACCAGATGGAGCGCCACCAAGAGCATATCAATCAGCTTGATACCAATGAAGGGAACGATCAATCCTCCGACTCCGTAGATCATGGTATGCTCCGCAAGCAATCGGCTCGCACCAATCGGCCGATATCGCACCCCGCGCAGCGCCAACGGAATCAAGGCGACGATAATCAAGGCATTGAAGATCACCGCGGAGAGAATGGCGCTCTCCGGGGTGGCGAGGTGCATGATGTTTAGTACTTTCAAAGCGGGGTAGGTGCCGACGAACGCCGCCGGAATAATCGCGAAGTACTTCGAGACATCGTTGGCGATGCTAAAGGTAGTTAGGGCCCCGCGTGTCATCAAGAGCTGTTTGCCAATCTTCACGACCTCAATGAGTTTCGTTGGATTCGAGTCAAGATCCACCATGTTCCCGGCCTCTTTCGCCGCTTGGGTGCCAGTGTTCATCGCCACGGCCACATCGGCTTGAGCGAGCGCCGGCGCATCATTCGTGCCATCACCGGTCATCGCCACCAGCCGTCCTCCGCGCTGCGTCTCCCGGATTAGCGTCAATTTCCGCTCAGGAGTCGCTTGAGCCAAAAAATCATCCACACCGGCTTCAGCGGCGATGGCAGTCGCCGTCAGCGGATTATCCCCCGTGATCATGATGGTCTTGATGCCCATACGTCGCAACTCGGCAAACCGCTCTTTGATGCCTCCCTTGACGACATCTTTCAGGTGAATGACCCCCAGCACACGGTCTCCTTCAACGACCACCAGCGGGGTGCCGCCGCCTTTGGCGATCGTCTCCACCGTCGTACAAACGAGAGCGGGCAGATGCCCTCCCTGGCGTGCCAGGTACGCTTCGACCGCATCCACCGAACCCTTCCGGATGTGCCGGCCGTCGCTCAGATCGACACCGCTCATCCGGGTCTGCGCGGTAAACGGGATAAATGTGGCCCCCAGTGAGTGGACGTTCCGCTCGCGGATGCCGTACCGTTCCTTGGCGAGCACCACGATGCTGCGTCCCTCAGGAGTTTCATCGGTAAGCGATGCAATCTGGGCGACATCGGCTAGCACTTCCACCGACACGCCATCCGTGGGGATGAATTCGACCGCCTGCCGATTGCCTAAGGTAATGGTCCCGGTCTTATCGAGCAAGAGCACATCCACATCCCCCGCCGCCTCCACCGCGCGCCCGGACATTGCGATGACGTTGGCTTGGATCATGCGATCCATCCCGGCGATGCCAATTGCCGGCAGTAAGCCTCCAATAGTGGTGGGGATCAAACAGACGAGCAGCGAGACCAGTACTGTCATAGTCACTGGAGTACCGTGACCGGCTGTCTGGACACTAAAAAGAGAAAATGGCAGGAGAGTCACGGTGACGAGCAAGAAGATGATCGTCATCACGGCCAGGAGGATGTTCAGCGCAATCTCATTCGGAGTCTTCTGTCGTTTCGCGCCTTCAACCATCCCGATCATCCGATCGAGGAACGTCTCTCCCTGGTTGGCCGTCACCCGGACCACCAGCCAGTCAGAGAGGACCGTTGTGCCGCCGGTGACCGCACTGCGGTCCCCCCCAGCCTCCCGGATAACCGGCGCACTTTCACCGGTAATCGCCGCTTCGTTGACGGAGGCGACACCTTCAATGATCTCGCCGTCCATCGGAATGAACTCGCCGGCTTCAACAAGCACGACATCACCCTTCCGGAGCGAACTCGACGGCACCGTCTCGTACCGACCGCCGTGGCGTGGGGAAGACAGTTTCTTGGCCGGCGTATCCCGTCTGGCCTTGCGCAGATTCGCGGCCTGGGCTTTGCCGCGCCCCTCGGCCATCGCCTCCGAGAAGTTGGCAAAGAGGACTGTGAACCACAACCACACCGTGATCGCGAGGATGAACCCTGGGCTGGCTTCTCCATGCCCCAGCAGGGCTTGAATCCAGAGTCCGGTCGTCAGGACGCTGCCCACTTCGACCACGAACATGACTGGGTTCTTGACTTGATGACGCGGATCCAGCTTCTCGAATGAGTCGAGCAGCGCAGGCCGAATGATCGCCCAGTCCCATAGCAGTCGTGCATGGTGTGACCGTGCCATGACGATGCTCCTTATCCCCGAAACATCAAATGTTCCACAATGGGACCCAAGGCCAGCGCGGGGATAAAGACGAGTACGCCGACCAAGAGGACCGTGCCGATGAGGAATCCGATAAACAGCGGCGTATGGGTGGGCAGCGTGCCGGCACTCGTTGGCACCGACTTCTTCTTGGCCAGCGACCCCGCCAGGGCTAGCGTGGGTACGGCAATCCAGTACCTGGCGAAAAAGATGACGATGCCGAGCATGAGATCGTAGAAGAGCGTATTGACGGTCAGCCCGGCAAAGGCGCTGCCGTTGTTGTTGCCGGCAGATGAAAACGCATACAGCACCTCGCTGAAGCCATGGGGACCTGGATTCAGAATGCCTGCTCTGCCTGCCGTTGTCGCAACCGCAATGGCGGTACCCGTCAGGACCAGGAGGCCGGGGATGAGGATGCCGATGGCGCACATCTTC
>Ga0209515_10008786_pt1 | contig 11676 bp, 12 predicted proteins | sample Subgroupgradi54m_FD_187454 | JGI IMG/M metagenome (GOLD analysis project Ga0209515, IMG submission 187454) | Subsurface groundwater microbial communities from S. Glens Falls, New York, USA - GMW60B uncontaminated upgradient, 5.4 m (SPAdes)... ... | reverse complement strand
CACTCGTCCCTCTCCGTCCGCAACCACCGAGGGAAATACGCCCGCCGCGCTAGAAGCTGCGGCTGATGTTGAAGTGCAGCCGTGGCCGCTTGCGCTCGGTGCCGCCCAATGTCGTCAGCGGAAACCCGACGTCGAGCCGGACCGGGCCGATGGGCGTGTTGACGCGCATGCCCACACCCACACCGGACTCGAACGAGCCGCCGAAATCGCCGGCCTGCCGCCAGACGTTGCCGACGTCGTAGAAGACCGACCCCTTCAAGATCGGCTTTCCATGCTCGTCGCTGAACAGCGTCATCACTTCTTCCAAGCTGCCGATGAGCATCGCCTCGCCGCCGATCGGGTCGTTCGAGAGCGGGTCGCGCGGACCCACGCGCCGCTCGCGGAAGCCGCGGATCGTGTTCGATCCGCCCGCGAAGAACCGCTCGAAAATCGGCACGCTGCTGTTGCCGCCGTACTCATTGACGATGCCGCCGCGGATGCGGCCCTCGAACACGAACCGCTTGAAGTGCGGCGTAAACGTGCTGATCCCGCTCTGGAACCGATAGAAGTCTTTGTTGCCGCCCATGACGCCGCCGGCCAAGTCGCCCGAGATGAACGCCGAGACGCCCTTCGTCGGGTCGAACTTGTTGTCGCGCGTGTCCCACGTCAGCGACGTGCCGATCTCGCTGATGTCGTTCGTCCCGGCCTCGGCCTTCAGGTCCGCCGACGCTGCGCTGTCTACGTCGGAGATGACCGTGCGATACAACTGGTAGTTCACGTCCGCGCGCACGTTCTCGGTCACTTCCTTGCCGAAGCGCAAGCCTCCGCCCGTTCGGCGCTCCTGGAACGCCAACCCCAGGTTCGAGCTGCGCAACCGCGTGCGGTTGTAGAGGTCGATGCCGAACGAGAACGGGTGGCCCAGGAACCACGGCTCGGTGAACGACAGGTCGAAGTACCGCCGCACCGTGCCGACCTCGACGCGCGCCCGCAAGTCCTGCCCCGCACCGACGAACGTCGGCCAGTTGCGGAAGTCGAAGTTGCGCTGCTCGAGCTCCACGAGGCCGACGACGCGATCCACCGACGAGAAGCCGCCGCCGAAGCTGAAGCTGCCGGTCTTCGATTCCTTCACGTCGATCAGCAGGTCGCTGTGGCCCGGCTTCGACGTCGGCTTCGTGTCGACGTTGACTTCCTCGAAGAAGCCGAGGTTGTACAACCGCTCGATCGACCGCCGGATCTTCTTGCCGTCGAACGGCTCCGTCGGGTAAATGCGCAGCTCGCGCCGGACCACGACATCCTGCGTCCGCAAGTTGCCGCGGATGTCGATCCGGTTCACGTAGGCCATTTCGTGCTCGTCGATCTTGAACGTCAGGTCCACGAGCTTGGTCGGCTCGTTGAGGTGCGTCTGCGGCATGACCGTGGCGTTGATGTAGCCGCGGTCGCCGTAGTATTGCTTGATCGCCCGCAGGTCCGCTTGCAACGACTCGTTGCTGTAGACGGCACCTGGCTTGAGCGTCAACAACCCCAGGAGCTCGCTGTTCGGTACGATCTGGTTCCCTGCGACCTCGACCTGCCCGACGCGATGCTGCAGGCCTTCGTTGATCTTAATGTTGACATAGAGCCAGGGTCCGGTCGGCGCGGCCGAGACGGCGTGGTCGACTTCAATGTCCTGATAGCCGTGCTGCCGGTAGAACGCGCGGATGCGCTCGAGATCTTCCTCCAGCACTTGCTCGTCGTACACGCCAGAATGCCACAGGTGCTTCGGCTTGGTCTTCAACAGCTTCAAGACCCGACCGTCGGAGTACGCCAGGTTGCCGTCGATGAAGATGCGCTTGATGCGCATCCGCGAGCCGGGGTCGACGACCACGTACACGGTCGCCGTGTGCGTCGCCGGGTCGACCGACGACGAGGTCGCCACCTCGGCGCGCGAGTAGCCCTTGCGCCGGTATTCCGCCTTGATTTGGTCCGCGCCGTCTTTGAGCTTGCGCGAATCGAGCAGCTCGCCCTCCTTCACCCCAAGCAGGTGCAGGATGCGCGCCTTCGTGAACTTCAAGTCGCCTTCCACTTCGATCTTGCCGATCGTGGGCTTTTCCTCGACGATAAACGTCACGCGCAACCCCTCGGGAAGCGTGTCCGTCGCCACCTGCACGTCCGTGAAATAGCCGAGGTTGTAGAGGCGGCGGATGTCTTCGCTCACCGTCGCCTCGTCGTACGTCATACCGGGGCGGGTCTGTAGCCGCGCCAAGCAGGTCTCCTGCGCGATCGTGCGCAACCCCTTGATCTCGACCGCCACCACGCGGCGCGCGTCCGCCGCCGCCACGTGCCGAGCCGCGGCCACCCAGGCGATGGTCGCGATCAGCCCCACGCGGATCGCGCGAGCTACGAAGCCTGGGCCAAATTTTCGAATCGGGTGTACTCCCTGATGAAGGCCAGTTTCACGGTCCCCGTCGGGCCGTTGCGCTGCTTGGCGATGACGACTTCGGCGATGCCCTTGTTCTCTTCCGTCGGCGTGTAATACTCCTCGCGGAAGAGCATCAAGACCACATCCGCGTCCTGCTCGATGGCACCCGACTCCCGCAGGTCCGATAGGCGCGGCCGGAACGTTTCGCGGCGCTCGGGTGCGCGCGAGAGCTGGCTGAGTGCGACGACCGGCACGTTGAGCTCGCGCGCCAGCGCCTTCAGGTTGCGCGAGATGACCGACACTTCCTCTTGCCGGTTGTCGGAGTGGCCTTGGTTGTCCATCAGCTGCAAATAGTCGAGGATGATCATGCCAATTCCGTGCCGGCTTTTCAAGCGCCGCGCTTTCGCGCGCAGCTCGAGGATCGAGACGCCCGGCGTGTCGTCGATGTAGATCGGCGCGTTCGACAGCTTGCCGGCGGCTTGCGTGAGCTTCGGCCAGTCGCTCGCGGAGAGCATGCCGGTACGCACGCTGTGCGCGTCGATGCGCGCGTGCGAGCAGAGCATACGCTGCACCAAGCTTTCTTTGGACATCTCAAGGCTGAAGACCGCCACCGGGGCCTTGTGCTGCATCGCGACGTTCTCCGCCATGCAGAACGCGAAGCTGCTCTTACCCATCGCGGGCCGCCCGGCGACGATGATCAGGTCCGATGACTGCAGCCCGGCGAGCATCTGGTCGAGCTCGTTGTAGCCCGTCGGCAGCCCGGTCAGCAGCCCCTTGCGCTGATACAGGGCGTCGATCGTCTCGATCGAACTCTTGATCAGATCCTTCACCGACACCGCGTCGCGCTTGATTTTCTTCGAGGCGATGTCGAAGATACGCTGCTCGGCTCGATCGAGCAGCACGTCGGGGTCGGTGCCGGTGGCCTCGTAACACTCGGTGACGATCTGCGTCGACGCTTTGATCAGCGCGCGCAGCACCGCCTTCGACTTCGCGATCTGGCAGTAGTGCTCGACGTTGGCCGCCGTGGGAACGACACTGGTCAGCGTCGCGAGGTAGCTGGGGCCGCCGACCGCATCGAGCTCGCCGCGCTTGGTGAGCTCGTCGGTGAGGGTCACGAGGTCAACGGCGACGCTGTTCTTGTACAACGTGATGATCGCGTCGAAAATCTTGCGGTGGGCGTCCTTGTAGAACGCCGCCGACTCGATCAGCTCGGCCGCGCTGACGAGGGCGTCTTCCTCGAGCAGCATCGCGCCGAGCACGGCCATCTCCGCATCGAGGTTCTGCGGAGGCAGCCGCTCGAGACCGCCGACGTCGGGCAAGTCAAGAAGCTGAGATGAGGCGCGCTCGCGTGGAGACATCACCGCACGCTCCCGCAGCCAGGCGACGCAACCGCGCGCCGCGCGGCCGGCCACATGGCCCGGATCAGCGTCATGCCTTGACGACTTTGACTTTCAGCGTTGCCGTGACACCCGCGTGCAAGCGGACCGGCACCTCGTGGGCACCGAGGGTCTTGATGGGCTCATCGAGCTGGATGGCTTGCTTCTCGATCGTCAGGCCTTTTTGCTCCAGCGCCTCGACGAGGTCGTGCGCGGTGACCGAGCCGAAGGGCGTATCGCCCTCGCCGACGGTCAGCTTCAGCGTCACCGCCGATTTCTCAAGCTGCTGCTTGAGCGCGTCCGATTGCTTGCGCACCCGCGCGGTCTTTGCGGCGGCCTGGCGCGTGCGCTCCTCGGCGATGCGACGGTTCTGGTCGGTGGCGCGAATTGCGAGTCCTTGCGGGACCAAAAAGTTGCGCGCGTAGCCGGCCTTCACGCGGACCGTCGAGCCTTCCTTGCCCAACCGCTGCACGTCCTTCAACAGAATGATATCCATGTCGCAGACTCCTCTGAATCATCCGCCTGAACACCTTGTGCCGGGCCGATGCACGCGCGCTTGTTGCGGTGGTTACACGCCGACGTACGGCAGCAGCGCCATGAATCGGGCGCGCTTGATCGCGACCGCTAGCATCCGCTGGTGCTTGGCGCACGTCCCGGTCAAGCGGGACGGGATGATCTTGCCGCGGTCGGTGACGTAGCGGCCGAGCCGCTCCAGGTCCTTGTAATCGATGTCTGTGACCTTCTCCGAGCAGAAGCGGCAGGTCTTGCGAATGCCACGACCACGGCCTGCTCCTCCTCGTTTACGGTCGTCAGAACGGCGGTTCTTCGTCGGACGCATCCGGTGAGCCTCCCCCCGTTGGTTCATCCATGACTGGAACAGGCTCTTCAGACGATTCAGGGCTCGGGCCCGCGTCCTCGCGGCGTCCCATGAACTGGACGCGGTCGGCGCGGACTTCAAGCGTCGAACGGGTCTTGCCTTCCTGTTCCCAACTCCGATAAATCAACCGGCCTTCAACTAACACCGGCCGGCCCTTCTTCAAATATTGGTTGCACAGCTCGGCCTGCTTGTTCCACACGACGATCGTCACGTAGCAGACGTCTTCCTTGCGCTGGCCGTCTTGGCCTTTGAACGTGGAATTGACGGCCAACCGCAAGTTCGCCACCGGCGTGCCGCTGGGCGTGTAGCGCAGCTCTGGGTCCTTGGTGAGGTTGCCCATCAAGAAGACTCGGTTCATGGTCGCCATCGCTGACCTCCTCGATGCTTCGCGGACCGTCGACGCCGACGTTACGCCGTCGCTGCGACCGTCGCGGTCGCGGCGGCCGGCTGCGGCTTCTCGTCGCGGCTCAAGATCATGAACCGCACGATGCCCTCGTTCAGCTGAAACGCCCGCTTCACTTCCGCGAGCTGGTCGGGCGGCAGTTGGAACGTGACCAGCTGGTAGTAGCCTTCCTGCTGGCGCGCGATTCGGTACGTCATCCGCCGGCGGCCCCAGCTCGTCGAGCTGCCGACACGGCCGCCGAAGCGCTTGATCGGATCCTCGAGCTGCAAGACGGCTTGCGCCATCTCCGCCTCGGTGCCGCCCGTCCGGAAGATGATCATCACTTCATAGTCTCGGCTCACCACGATAGACCTCCTTGCTTATCTCAGCGTGATCAACACAGGCGCGACGCGTACATCGCGCAATCCCAGTCTCAACGACCCGTTTCGCGTCCCTCGCCGTCGGTGCGCGCGGGGTTCGCTCGGTTCATCGCGGCCTCGATGCCCTTTGCCGCCCACAGCTCGCATGCCTCGGTCGCGCGCTCGATCGTCTGCGCGACCAGCGGCCGCTCCGCCGGGCGAAACGGCGAGACCACAAAGTCCGTCAAATCTCTCGGCAGCGGCTCGGTGCCGACCCCGACGCGCAAGCGCGGCACGTCGCTCGTGCCAAGCGCCGCGAAGCACGACATCAGGCCGTGGTGCCCGCCGGCGCTGCCCCGCGGTTTCATGCGCAGTATACCGAGCGGCAAGTTGACATCGTCGCAGACGAGCAGCAGATCCGCCGGCTCGACATGCCACGACGCCAGCGCGCCGAGTGCTAAGCCCGAGCGGTTCATCATCGTCTGCGGCTGGACCAACCGCACTTGCTCGGAGCCGATTCGAATGTCGCCGTAGATCGCGGCCAGCTCGCGTTGCTGGCGGTGGCGTTGCGTCAAACCGCCGCCGTGGTCGGCAGCCAACCGATCGACCACCATGAAGCCGACGTTGTGCCGCGTTGTCGCGTATTCCGGGCCGATGTTGCCGAGTCCGACGATCACTTTCATCGCTTGACCGCTCCGCCGGTTGGCTTGTTTGCCCGTTCAGTCGATCGCGATGCAATCTTCAGCGGGCCAACGGGCGAACGGATCACTCGACAACTATTTCTTCTCTTCCTTCTTCTCGGCTTTCTTCTCGGCCTTCTTGTCTTCCTTCTTCTCGTCCTTCGCCTCGGCCGCCTCGCCTTCCGCATCCGGCTTCTTCTCGCGGATGACTTCCGGCTCGGTCACGGCGTCCGTCGGCTCCTCAACCTTCTCAGCCTTGGGCGCGAGCACTGAGGCGATGACGCCGGCCGGGTCGCTGGTGATGCGCGAACCTTCCGGCGTTTGCAAATCGCGCACGTGCACCGCGTCGCCGATGTTCAGGTTGGTGATGTCGAATTCGATCTGCTTCGGGATCTGCGTCGGGAGACAATCGATTTCGATCTCGCGCAGGAAGTGCTCGAGGACACCGCCCTGCTGTTTCACGCCGACCGACGTGCCCTTCAACTCCACCGGGATCTTGATGCGGATGTGCTCGGTCAGCGCGATCGCGTGGAAATCGATGTGCGTGATCTCACCCATGACCGGGTCGCGCTGGAATTGCTTGATCAGCACCGGCTTCTCCCACGCCTTGGTCTTCGTCTCCCCGTCGGCGTCGATCGTGAGCGTCACAAGCCCGTGCTCACCCTGGCGGTCGCGGAGCAATTTTGTGAGCTCTTTGCGGCTGACCGAGACGGAAATCGGGTCGTTCGATTTGCCGTAGACGATGCCCGGCACGTCACCTGCACGGCGCAGGCGGCGCATCACACGGCTACCAGTGGCTTGGCGGCGCTTCGCACTCAATTTCGGTTTTTCCATCATTCCTCCTTAATAATCTCTGACATCTGATTTTTGATTGCTGTCCGCCACACTCAACCCGGCACCCCGTCGAACAGCGAGCTGATCGACTGTTCGTAGTGGATGCGCCGGATGGCTTCGCTAAACAGCGGGGCGACGGAGAGCACCGTGATCTTGCCGGACTGCCGCGCGGCCTGCGCGGCGGGATTGACCAGTGGAATGGAATCGCTGACGATCAGTTCTTCGATGGGCGCCTTCGCGAGACGATCCATCGCCGGGCCCGAGAGCACCGGATGCGTGATCGCCGCGTAGATCGCCTTGGCACCCGCGCCGCGCAACGCTTGCGTGGCTTCCATGACGGAGCTGCCGGTCGCGATCAGATCGTCGACGAGCAAGCAGATCTTGCCCTTGATCTCGCCGAGGATGTGCATGACTTCCGTCGAGTCGGGCGTCTTGCGGCGCTTGTCGACGATCGCGAGCTCAGCACCCAGGCGCTTGGCGTACGCGCGCGCCATCTTGATGCCGCCGACATCGGGCGAGACAACGACGAGCGGACTGAGCTGCCGCTCGCGCAAGTGCTGCTCGAAGACGTTGATCGCGTAGAGGTGGTCGAGTGGGATGTCGAAGAAGCCTTGGATCTGGCCGGCGTGGAGGTCCATCGTGAGCACGCGGTCGGCACCCGCGGTCGTGATGAGGTTCGCGACGAGCTTCGCGGTGATCGGCACGCGCGGTTGGTCTTTGCGGTCCTGGCGCGCGTAGCCGTAATACGGAATCACCGCGGTGATGCGTCGGGCCGAGGCGCGGCGCAGCGCGTCGAGCATGATCAGCAGCTCCATCAAATGCTCATTCGCCGGCGGGCACGTGGGCTGGATCACGAAGACGTCTTTGCCGCGCACGTTGTCATCGATCTTGACGGAGATCTCGCCCTCGCTGAAGCGCTTGACCTGGCAGCTGCCGAGCGGCACGCCGAGGCCCTGGCAAATCGCTTTCGCGAGCTCCGGGTTCGCGTTGCCGCTGAAGATCGCGAGCTTGGCGGTCAGCGCCGACTCGCGCTGCGGCTTGCCGTCAGGGTCGGTAAACTCGTCGAGCGGATCGTCCATGGGTGCGTTAACTTTAGGCGAGGGTTTCACCAGCATCGTCGGGAGAGGTTATCGGCGCGCCCGTCGTTTGCCCGTCGCGACTTTCGCCCGCGACGCGGTCGCGACCGCGCGCGCAACCGGGCGGCGCTTGGCTGCCGGCTTCGGCGACGAGCGACCATTGCGGACGCGCGCGGGCGCCTCGACCGGCTCCGGCGGCGTGGCGCGACCGTCCTTCTTGCTCGCGCCCTCGAGCGGCCGAGCCGGCACGCCGACCACGGTTCCCTGCGCCGCGACGTCGTGACCCTTCGGCACCACGCTGCCCGCACCGGTCACCGCACCCGCGCCGACCTTCACCGGTGCGATGAGCACCGTGTCGCAGCCGATGAACGCGCCCTTGCCGATCACCGTCGGCAGCTTGTTCTTTCCGTCGAAGTTCGCCGTGATCGTGCCGGCCCCGATGTTGACGTCATCCTCGACGGTCGTATCGCCGAGGTAGCTGACGTGGTTCATGCGGACTTTAGCACCGAGCTTCGTGCGCACGAGCTCCGCGAAGTTGCCGACCCGCGAGTCGTCGCCGATCGCAACCCCCGTGCGCAGGCGCGCGTGCGGGCCGATCGAACACCGCTTGCCGATCGTCACACCGGATTCGATGTACGTCCCCGGGTAGATCGTCGTGTCCTGGCCGATCGTCACGCCCTGGTCGATATAGGTCACCAGCGGATCGATGATCGTGACGCCGTTGTTCATGTGGCTCTCGACGATCCGCTGGCGGACGATCGCGGTCGCCTTGGACAGATCGATGCGGGAGTTGACGCCGATCGCTTCGGTCGCCTTCTCGACGCGCACGGCCTGAAACTTCGTGCCCTCGCGCTTGCTGAGGATGCTGATGACCTCGGTCAGATACCATTCCTTGCCGGCCTTGCTCGGGCCGACTTGCGCGAGCGCTTCGAACAGCGGTGCGGCTTGCACGATGAGCGGACCGACGTTGATCTCGCGGATCGCGCGCTGCACGGCGTTGGCTTCCGCTTCCTCGACGACGCCCGTGACGATGCCGGCCGGGTCGCGGACCACGCGGCCGTAGCCGCTCGGGTCGGCGAGGTGCGCGGTGAGCAACGTGCAGGTCGATCGGGTCTTGCGGTGGGTTTCAATCAATCGCTGGATCGTGGTGCGGCGGACCAGCGGCGTGTCGGCGTAGAGGATCAGCACATCGCCGGTGGGCGCGCCGAGCGTGCGCTTGGCCGCCAACACGGCATCACCGGTGCCGAGCGCTTTTTCTTGGATAACGACTCTGACTTCCTTCGGCAAATGCTCGCGGACCGCGTCGGCCTCTTGACCGAGGACGACGATCGGTTGCTTGACCCCGGAGGTCGCCGCCAAATCGAGCGCGTAGGCAATCATCGGACGCCCGCAAATTGTGTGAAGGACCTTGGGTAGATCGGACTTCATGCGGGTGCCGCGGCCGGCGGCGAGAATCACAGCGTGCAGTGTGCTCATTATCTCCTCATCTCCCGGCACCCCCGATTAGCTGGGGAGCCAGGACTCGAACCTGGACGGAGAGCTCCAAAGGCTCTTGTGCTGCCGTTACACTACTCCCCAATAGCAGCCCACAATCCTTCAACCCAACCAGCAATGCGCCGATTCAACGCGGTGCTCTTGGCGACGGCGATCCGCAACAGACCATGGTATGTCGGTCCAACATTGGTCCTGCAGATTCGCGGTTGATGTCGCTTCCATGTAATCGGTGCGGTCTGGATTGCCTCATAACCAAGTTGGTTGAACCAATGGGTTCGCGCCGCCAGGACATCGGCGGTCTCATGGAGGTCAATGGAATAGGCTATCCCTTGCTGCCGCAAGGTAATCGCTCGCGTACGGTCTTCACTCTTCATGCGATGTCCATGTCGTCACCACTCTGACAAACCATTCAGCGTGGTCGATTCGCAGCCGCTTCGCCGCGTTGATGGCGAGTGCTTCGGTTTCGAAGAGGCCGAAGACGGCGGAACCGCTTCCGGACAAGAGCGACGCCAGACAACCATTGTTGCGCAGAAAGGCGTGGATTCCATGAATGACAGGACAACGCCGGATCGCCACAGGCTCGAGATCATTGAGAAGGCCCTTGGCGAGCTCGCCGAGCGAGCCGTTGCGCAAGGCGTGTAAACACATGGTAATCGAGGGCGTTTCGGGTGTCAAGGCTGTTTGCGTCGCGCCGGCGCGACGCTGAGCGGCGAAATCGGCGTAGACGTCTTTCGTCGACAAACGCTCGGGCGGCACGACGAGCACGTGCCAGAGGCTGGGCATGCGGCCGCTGACGACCTCGCACCGCTCTCCCCTGCCGCGACCGATCGCAAACGCCGACGGCTCAAGGAAAAACGGCACGTCGCTGCCGAGCTGCGCCGCGAGCTCGCGAAGTTTAGCTGGGGGCAACTTAAGTTTCCAAAGTTGGTTAAGCGCCACGAGCGTTGCGGCGGCATCCGACGATCCGCCGCCTAATCCGCTCGCGATGGGGATCTGCTTGACCAGCGAGATCGTGGCACCCATCTTGGTCGACTTGGTCTCCTGCAGCAACGCGGCCGCGCGGAGGATGAGATTGTCGGGACCGACGGTCAGCGACGGATCGTTGCAATACAGGGTGATGCGATGCTCCGCCGGCTCGAGGGTCAACTCGTCGGCGAGGCTGATCCGCTCGAAGAGCGTCTCAAGCTCGTGGAATCCGTCGGGACGTTGTCCAAGCACGTGCAGATAGAGGTTGACCTTGGCGGGTGCGAGAAGGCGAATCATGTTCTGCGGATTCTCCGAAGACAACTAGCTTCGACAGCCGAGCTGTAACAGCAGGCCAACCGCGGCCGTCGCGCCAAAAACCACAAGGATGAGGAACGGCACGTGCAGGTCTTCGTTCACGAGCAGCGAGGCCCATTTCCGCCAGACCATCACCAGGAGCGCGACAGCGATCGCGACGACGATCAACGTGTTGGCGACCAAGCCGAAATACAAATGGACGATTAACGCGACCAGCACGACCAACCATGGGGCGATGACTAGGGCGAGGCAAATGGCGACAGCGGCCAGCAATCCGAAGAACGAAAGGCGTCGGTTGAGCATTTCGCCGACGCCAAACGCGAGCAACATGATCGCTCCGAGTCCCCACCCGCCGCCATAGGCGACAAACGCGGCAAACATGTCGCCAAACTCCGCACATTTCTCGTGGCCAGGGTGAGCCGCAAACCACAGCATGAAACCGATCGAACTGACCGCGTATGTGCCGACGGCCCAATCGATGGGACGCCAGAGTGATCGCGACAAGTCGCTGGTACGCTCACTGCTCATTGGCGAAATGCACAACGCGCGGCGAGGTGTTCACTCGCCGCGCGTTTCGAAATCCGCATGCCAATCGATGGTGGTCGCTAACTTTTGTAGGAACCGACAGGGTGCTGCTTCAGCTTCAAGACGTCGCGGGCGGCTTGCACGAGGTCGTCAGGCATGAGATGGAATGCCTTCAGCAGATCCGCGGGGTCGCCCGAGGTGCCGAAGCGGTCCATGACGCCGACGAAGCGCATGGCCGTGGGATGCTCTTGCACGACGACCTCGGCGACGGCGCTGCCCAAGCCACCGAGCACCGTGTGCTCTTCGGCGGTCACGATCGCGCCGGTTTCCTTCGCGGCTTGGACGATCGCGACGCGGTCAATGGGCTTGATCGTGTGCAAGTTGATGACGCGCGCCGACACGCCCTCTTTCGCGA
>Ga0209515_10008785_pt1 | contig 11677 bp, 16 predicted proteins | sample Subgroupgradi54m_FD_187454 | JGI IMG/M metagenome (GOLD analysis project Ga0209515, IMG submission 187454) | Subsurface groundwater microbial communities from S. Glens Falls, New York, USA - GMW60B uncontaminated upgradient, 5.4 m (SPAdes)... ... | reverse complement strand
TACCCTTAAAGGCTCATTACCGAAAGAGGTTTTAAACTATGCAGCAATTTAGAAACATCGAAGAAGCATACGACATCTGCCTCACGCAAGGAAATATCATACCCACAGAAGAAATTGATTTAGATAGAATCAGATCAACCTTACGTTTAATAGAGGAAGATTTAGAAACTGCCAAAGATGCTATACAGAAAAAACGATGGAATTCCGCATACAAATCAAATTACGACATCTTACACCAATTAACCGAAGCATTCCTCAGATTTGATAACATAAAAGTAAAAACACATCTTTGTTTATTTACGTATCTTTGTTTAAAACACCCCGAATTAGAACTAAACTGGGACTTCTTCGAAAAAGTAAGAACGAAACGTAATGGCATCCTCTATTATGCTAACTCAATCACAGAACAAGACTGGAAAGAAGTCTCACTCCCATTCAACTTATACATCAATCAATTAAAAAATAAAATCAAAGAAAAATTAGAAAAAAAATAATCTAAAAAATATGTTGAAAGAAAAAATTATCGTTTCTTCTCATTCAAACTCTTCCAAAGTTTAATGATCCATAAAAACACCACAATCACTAAGCCTAGTAAAAGTAAAACATACAAAACGTAAGTAAAATTCCACCATCCTGCACTGCCCATCATTCCCGTTCCATAACCTGCTGCGTAACCCATCATCTTTGTTTTACCTCCCATCATACCAGAAGAAGACATCATACCATAACTTGAAACATCAACATTCTCTTTACAGTACAATCTTTTTGCCATTAAAATATGCATCTGTTTTAATTGCGCAGAACCCTCACCACCCATCATCTCTTCCATCAGTTTATGTGCATTCCCAGGATGCATTTGCTCCATATAATAATCGCCTATTTTTTCAAGTTGCTCATCACTCAGAGTACTACAGCTTGTTTTAGCTGCAATTAACTGCTTTGCATCAGCAAACTCATCTTCTTCAACCGCAATTACTGATGAGAATGTCAACATCATCAACATCATCAACCCAAACCCTATCATTATTCTCTTCATTTTTTCACCTATTATCGTTTCATTCATTGATTCTTATTATTAATATGAAATATTTGATGAATTATGCACCATCCTGCAAAACTTTCTATTAGAGCAATCCACCCAACAACAACTACAGCATAATTTGCAAGTACCATCAAATTAAACCAGATAGTTAAATATCCACCATTTAAAGAAAACTGTGGAGCCCATGGTCCAAGCCACCAAAAACCTAATGCAAAACGAAAAATCCTATCCAACTTACCTAAATTTTGTTTAACCATATAATCACCTCTAAAAGATATATCCTAAGACATATCCACAAAGTTAATAAAATTATCTTCTCCATCACCATTTCTTACAGCACTCAACCATCTTCTGAACTTTTGTCTTAAATAATGAATTAGTTCGATAAATATACAATATCAAAAACACTATCCACAAACCAACTAAAAATAAACCAACCCTCATAAGTTCAGCGGAAAAATCAAGCAAACTATATCCAATGAGCACCAATGTCAAAAAGAAAGGCAGTCGAAACAACGTCATCTCCTCTTTCACCTTTCGCTCAACAAGATAGAATATACCGACAAGAGATCCTCCCATAAGTAAAGCAACAACAACCATATTGTCAAATCGTCCAAGATAATGAAGTATCAACAAACCAATCCAACTTAAACTAACTGCAGCACAAAGCACACAAACTTTTCTTTTCAACTTCTTCAAAAAGATATTCTTTAGAATCAGCAAAGAAAAAAATAACACAACTATTTCCACAAAAATAAAAAATAAATTAATTCTCATCCTACTTCATCACCATCAACTGAATAAGCGTGCCAAGAACAACAAGCAGCCCGAGAGTTAAGATAACTCCCTGAAACGGCACTATTTTTCCTTTGCGAAGCAGAGTTATCTTTGAACTCATTGATGGTGTAATACACACAACAAAGCCGCCAAGCAAACTTCCCATAAGAAAATTATTCAACAAATATGTTCGGTTAAACAATGTCCCATAGCCGCCAAACCAATAGATTGGTAGTGGAGTAATATCAGTAATCAGGGGGATCATCGGCACAATCGTAAGTACGAACGACAAAATAATAATACTTGCTTTCTGCCCTTTGAAATAATTTTTCTTAATGAGCCGTGAAACCCACCATCCCATTGAAACCGCAAAAGCACCGATAAATACACCAACAACAATCGTATTGACACCAAGCCATATCGCGCCGCCGGCAGCAGCCATAGCGCCCATCGTGCACAGTGGACAATGTGCAGAAACACTTTTAGAAAAAAAAGAAAAAAAGAAGAACAAAAAAGGAATTGACAAAAGTGTTTTTTTAGAAAATTTCATGTTATCCCTCTAAATTCTCATAAATTCACTTGTGCTGCCATCTTTTGCTACAGCAAAGATCACAAAGTCCCCTGTTTTAGCGCCAGGCATACCTGGGCTTCCTGAAGGCATTCCAGGCATGGCAATACCAGCAATATCTGGTTTTTCTCTCATTAACTTGTCAATAGCCTCCGAAGGAATATGACCTTCCACAAAATAACCGTCAATTTCCGCCGTATGACAGCTTCGCAGATCTTGTGGAACATGAAACTTCTCTTTAATCGGATCAATATTATCCATTTCAACAACTTCAACCGCATAACTTTTCTTTTCTAGATATTTGCCATATAACCCACAGCAGCCACATAGTTCTGATTTATATAACTTAATTTGATGATCCAAATCAACCGCAACAGGAACTTTTTTAGCGCATCCTGCAACAACAATTAAGCTGATTATTAATACAATTATTGATATCACAAATATTACTTTTCTTTTTCTTTCAAATGTCATCTTTAGACCTCCTATCAATCTATTTATACAATTAATATTTCAGTCAATGTAAGAAACACCTTAATTAAATACCGCTGAAACTAGTTTCAGTTATGATAAATCAGTTTATTCCACCTACTGGACTACTGGACAAGTGCAGGTAAGCTTTATAAACAATAATCTTTAATATATTCTAGAAATTGGTTCTGTTTTTGCAATGGCAGAAAAATAAGCTAAATATAACTGATAAATGAAATTATAACAAAATAAAGATAATATCTCTTTGATTGAGAGGATTAAAATGATTAAAGAACTTACCATAAAAGAAGCTGAATTCCTACTATACACCTCGCCCAGTGGCGAAATTAAAGTAGATGTCTTTTTCCACAATGAAAATGTTTGGCTCACTCAAAAAAAGATAGCAGAGTTATTTGGTGTAGGTATCCCTGCAATATCCAAACATCTGGACAATATATATACTGAGGGTGAGTTGGATAAAAATGCAACTATTTCCATTTTGGAAAGTGTTCAGAAAGAAGGTATTCGAGAAGTAAAACGAAAAGTGGAATATTATAATCTTGATGTTATTATTTCAGTAGGATATCGAGTTAATTCTTCCAAAGCAACCCAATTTAGAATCTGGGCAACTCAAAAACTCAGAGAATTTATCCTCAAAGGATTTGTGTTAGATGATGAAAGGTTAAAGAACGGCAATTATTTTGGTAAAGATTATTTTAAAGAACTGCTAGAAAGAATCCGCTCCATTCGTGCCAGTGAAAGAAGGATATATCAGCAAATAACAGACATCTTTGCTGAATGCAGTATTGATTATGACCCCCAATCTGAGATTACAAAAGATTTCTATGCCTCAGTTCAAAATAAGTTTCATTATGCCATCACTGGGCAAACTGCTGCTGAAATTATCTATGAAAAAGCAGATTCAAATAAGAGGTATATGGGTTTGACTACTTGGAAACAGGCTCCAAAAGGCAGAGTGTTAAAATCAGATACTATAATTGCTAAAAATTACATTAAATGTGCCAGAAAGCCACTAGTTTTAGCTAGGGGATGAATGGCTTTCTAGCACATTTATGTCACAAAGTGCGGGGTAAAGAAATCGTCTCTTTTCAAGCCGTGGGTTTTAGCCCACGGTGAGACGATTTCCCGCACTTTGCTGACCTGCTGGAAAATGAGATTAAGAAATTAGAAAGAACTATTTCAAGCTTTTTTGATTATATCGAAAGAATTATCGAGAATAGAACCGTTATGAAAATGAAAGATTTAGCTGAAAGTGTAAATAAATTCTTGGAATTCAATGAATTCAAAGTTTTAGAGGGAAAAGGTAAAATCTCATTTAAGCAGGCTGAAGAAAAAGCTCTTCAAGAATATGAATTATTTAACAAAAAACAAGAAATAAATTCTGATTTTGACAAGTTTAGTAAAAAAATATTAGATCAGAAGAAAAATTAATAATAAAATTAACTATCTACTCCTGCACTTTAATATAGTAAATGTGTTAAATCATCGAATATTTATTCACACATTTACTATTAGTCGTCCAACACAAGACTTTGATTATTATTGTTGGACGACTATAATCCCAACAGGACAATCTTGCGCCGCTTTCTTATTCTTTTCAGCTTCAATAGAATTGACTTTCAAGACAAAAACACCTTTTTTATCAACCGCCTTCTTCAAATTAGACTTTCCATCAACTGTAGAAATCTCCCACTTATCAGGATCATGTTCAACACATGTATTACATCCGATACATCTATCCCGAAAATGAATAATCGTTGGCATTACTCCTTGCGCTCCACAACAATATACACTTTATCCTGAACTCTAACTTTTGAAGGAAAAGCAATCGTCACAGAGCTTCCCTTAGCAGCCTCATCAACCATCATATCATCAGCATAAATAGTTTCAACAACTCCTGTCACAACCCCCGTTGTAGGACCTATAATCAGCAGCGAATCTCCTTTTTTAAGTCCTGCCGCCATTAAAGAAATTTCAGCAACATTGACTTTACTAAAATAATTGAGTACAACTCCAACCAACACTTTCTCCGTAGTTGCTTTAGACCCATAACTGCCGCTCCACTCACCTAAAGTCTTACCCAAATAATATCCACCTTGCCAAAAACCCCTATTATAGACCGTTTCAAGCAAAGTCATCCACTGAGCAATTTTTTCAGGGGTGTAAGTCCCCGCAGCGCAACTAAGTGCTGCTTCTTTATAGACCCTTGTTACCACAGAAACGTATTCCGGCGCTCGTCCTCGACCTTCAAGTTTAAGCACGCCAACTCCCGCTTCAATAATCTTATCAACAAACTCAATCGTACACAAGTCTTTAGGAGACATCACATACTTATTATCAATAACAAGTTCATCCCCTGTTTCTTCATCAATCACTTTATAGGACCGCCTGCAATTTTGCAAGCACGCCCCTCGATTGGCAGATGCATTATACGTAGCTAAACTCATATAACACTTACCTGACACAGCAACACATAAAGCCCCATGTGCAAAAAGTTCAATCCCAATTAATCTGCCGCTCGGCCCTTTAATCTGTTCTTTTTTGATGGCATCAATAATACTTTTAACTTGTTGTAATGTTAATTCCCTTGCAAGAACAATCACATCAGCATACTGCGCATAAAATCGCACCGTCTCAATATTAGACACATTCGTCTGGGTTGAAATATGAACTTCAAGACCAATTGTAAAAGCATAATGAATCGCCGCAATATCACTAGCTATAACCGCAGTAATGCCAGCTTCCTTTGCCGCATCACAGATTTTTTTCATCAAAGACATATCATGATCATAAAGAATCGTATTCAAAGTCAAATAAGTTCGAACACCTTTTTCTTTTCCTAAAGCCGCAATCTTTCGCAAATCATCAAGTGTAAAATTATTGCTCGCTCGAGCTCTCATATTAAGTTGTTCTACACCAAAATAAACCGAATCCGCCCCCGCGTTGATTGCAGCCATAAGTGCTTCATAAGATCCTGCTGGAGCCATGATCTCTACTTTAGATTTAGTAATATTATCCATAATGTCATATTTTTACTCATTATTTAAAAAATAAACCCTCAGAAAAAAATAATTCCCTCACTTCAGCACAATAATATTCGTCATCCCTCTTCTTTTCCGTTCAACAATTTTCTTGCTTTCCATCTTATCCAAAACTCGCGTCATGTGAACTTTAGAAAAACCAGTTTCACGAATCAAATCACTCTGATACATTGATCCATTCTTGTCGGAAAGCAAATCATATACTTTAACTTCTTCCTCATCCAAATCTTCAGGCTTTGGAATATACTCTCCACCTCTGTGAGAACTCTCTTCTAAATTGGCAGTACCTGAAATAAAGAACAGATATATCCCGCATCCAAGCAAAAGAAACGAAATACCAAATACCAACATCATATACCACGACTCGTGCGTATTGTGAACAGGGCAGTCGAGCATATTAAGACCTGGACTGTTATGGACGGTGTCACATAAATACGTATCTTTCTCATCTTGATCCATCTTAATAACACCAAGTAGAATAATCAAAATAGTAGAAAATATAATGATCAAGAGACCAAGCTTTCTCAGATTAAGTAATAGCATAAATCAATAAATAAAAGTATCATTTTTAAACTTTCGTATAATCCTTCCTCTCAAAATGAATTCGTCATCAAAAAAGAGAGTGTACCAATCACCCCTAAAAAACGCCACAGCGAGAATCAAGACACGCCATCTTCTACTTGCATTTATCGGTTCTCTCTCATTATTCTTCTTTTTTGGCAATTACTTCTCCAAATATCTCACCTTCTCCTATATTCTCATCTTTGTTGCCGCAGTATTCCTCATTTTTCTTTACATCTTCAAAAATTACGCATTTTGGAAAGAAAAACATTCACCCTCTTTATTTGACACCATCATTGGTCTTTCCAGCATCTATCTTCTTGTTTTCTTTGTCGGAATTCACCTTGGCTCATTATCCTATAACCTCATTTTCCTTCTTTTTGCCGTTTCTTTGCTTCTCCCTTTAATACTTGACTTAAACAAACAACGAAAGGAAAAGAGCACTTTGAGAAATAGCTATTTCAAGAACAAAGTTCTTAAATAACAAAGAGAAATAGTTGTGTTATAGGTGTTTTCATGAAATTAACAAAAAATTACTCCCCCGTGATTCCATTCATTCTATTATCATTAACTCTATTATTCATTATCGGATGTAAATCTACATCAGAAGCACCAATTACTGCTCAAATAATTGAAGAACAACCACAAGTAGAAGAACAACCCTCCTATCAATTAATCTCTTCAGGCTTGCCGCAAGATGCCATACCTCCAATTAACAATCCTCAATTTGTCTCAGTAGAAGAAGCAAATGAGTGGCTTAGCGACAACGACCTTGTAATAGCACTTATACACAAAGATTCCACAAAAGTCTATCCTCTTTCTATCATGCGTTGGCACGAAATAGTCAATGACAACATCGCAAATGATCCCATTTTAGTAACTTATTGTCCTTTGTGTGGCAGCGCCGCAGCTTATCAGAGAAAGATAGTCATTGACGGATCTAAAACCTCATTAATTTTTGGGAACAGTGGTAAAGTGTACAATTCAAATTTCATCATGTACGATAAAAATACTAATAGCTATTGGACACAATTTGAAGGTCGTGCCATCATGGGAGAATTAGCAGGAAAAGAACTTCCTAAAATTAATGTTCATATTGTAAATTGGCATGATTGGAAAAAAGCTCATCCAAATTCTCAAGTATTAAGTCGAAATACGGGTTCGAGTCGTTCCTATGACAAAGATCCTTATCCTTTCTACACTCAAAACAGTGACCTAATCTTTCCGGTTGAAAAGCAATCTTCTCTTCTACCCACAAAAGAAGTAATCTTCGGCATCATGATAGAAAATAAAGAAAAAGCCTATCCAGAATCGATCTTAAAACAAAAAGCCATCATCAATGATGTACTCAGCGGCGCTCGCATCAAAATTCAGCGTGATGAAGCAGGCATGGTAATAGCAACAGATTTAGAAAACGGTTTAACTCTTCCCGTTCAACGATCTTACTGGTTCAGCTGGTATGCTTTCCATCCGGAAACAAAGGTGTATAAAGAAGAATAAATTCCCCGTTTTTTCATCAAGAATTATCTCTCCCTTAAAGACCATCCGGCATAACCTCCTGCATCTATAGCTCTCCAAACTACAAATTCTAAACCAGGGAGAGGAGGATTTTGTGCAGTAGTATAAACAACTTCTAACAATTGTAGTTTGTATTCCTCGCCTACTGACTTTCCATAATTCTGTAAAGAAATGTCAAGAACTTCTACTTTAAACTTATCTCCCGAATCATAATAATATCGGATATCACCTACTTTAATCGCAACCATTGTAAATCACTTCTCCTGCTTCTTACTGTTATAACCAATCCTTTCATTCAGTCTTTCAATTCCATACTGCATAACTTCTTCACTTCCCGCAGCAACAAAGAATTTACCTAATTTTCGCTGTCCATCATAAAGAATGGAACTTCCATCATGAAAAGCAACATATCCTCCCGCTTCCTCAACAATAATCTGCGGCGCGCAAAGGTCCCATGTACAGCACGAAGTTGCATTATTTGGAAAATGAATATCAGCGTATCCTTCTGCAATCTTCATCATCCTCAGGCCTTCGCTTCCCATCGTCATCACACTTTTTGGTTTCATTTTCTCAAGCACACTTCTAATTGGATCATCACGAAGACAATCACTCTTAGCAATTACTCGCAATGCTGAAATATCCCCTGTTCTATTAACTTCCAATTGTCGTTCCAATCCAGAGGGCGAGCGAAGATAAGCACCCCCTCCTTTTACCGCAAAATAACTCTCGTCCGTTGTTGGTTTATACACAATACCAAGAACAGGTTTCCTATCCACAACTAATCCTAAATGCACCGCAAAATGATCGGCGTGGTGAGTAAACGATCTAGTGCCATCAAGGGGATCAACATACCACACTCTTGTACCTAAGGTGTTACTCAAAATATCATCCAATTCTTCACTTACAATACCATCACCTGGAAAAACACTTTGCAAACGCTCAACAATTCTTTCATTCGATGCAACATCAACACTAGTCACCGGCGTTCCATCATCTTTAATTTGTACCTCAAAACCATTGAAGTATCCATTCATAATAATAGTGCCAACCTCTCGTGCGAGAGTCAATCCAAGTTCCAATTCATCTCTATATTTATTTACCATAAAAAGAGAAAAACAACCGTCATATTTTTATATTATTATTAATTCTCAATCATTAATGATTGATTTATTACAAAAAAGCGGTCTTTCTTTGTATGAAAGTAAGATTTACCTCGTTTTACTAGAATATAGACAATTAAATGCCAAACAAATAGCTGAAAAATCAAATGTGCCACAAACCGCAGTCTATCCCAATCTCTCATTATTAATAGAAAAAGGATTCATCCAACAACAGCAGGGGAAAGTTCGTTACTTTCAGTCATTGCCTCCAACCCTTACAATCCCAAATTATATTAACCAAAAGCAGAAAGAACTTCACCATCTTCAAGAAACGTTGATTCATCAAGCAAAAGAAAAGCTTCATTCCAAAGAACTTCAGATAGAAAAAGAAGTTCTGAGTATCACCAAAGGCAAAGAATTATCTATTGCTTTATATCACGATACTTTAGCAAGGTGTCAAAAATCATTTTACATATTAGGATGGCATTTTGAAACAATCGGTGATAAATACCTCTTTCTAGACGAATTCAAAAAAGCAATCAAAAGAAAAGTGGACGTTCGTATTCTCATCACCGGCAGTCCCAACAAAAAATGGTCTATAGTAAACGCCTATCAATCTGCTGGGATAAAATTAAAATATCTTCCGTTAGATAACTTCTCTTTGTTCATCGCAGATAGTACAGAATGTAAAATCACATTAAAAGATAAACAGTTACCAGAACGCTCCAACATTCACATCCATGACCCTTCTTTATCAAAAGCGTTGGAAACGTACTTTCTCACGCAATGGAATGAAGCAGTTTTATTAAAACCGAAAGAGTCCTAATCCACAAGCGCTTTCTTAATATCCCCATACACTTCAGGATACGTATTCACATCAAGCAGTTTCGTGTGAAGCGGATACAAACCAGAACAAATCCCTTGAACATAATAACTCTTAGCTCCAGGCAATACACCATTTTCTTTTAACACAACCCCATCACCATCTCCTCTCTTCATACTGCACCCCTCCCCAATGATAGTATAAATAGGAATACTTGGCTTTCCTTCAGATTTCAACTTACTCATAAACGCGCTATCTTCTTTCATATCACGGCATTCTCGCTCTTCTCCAACTAAATTACAATTATCAAATACCTCTTGAGTAATACCCTGATGAGGAGTTCCTATCGTAATCAATTTAGCAACCTTTTCTTCACCAAAAAGCTGTAAATACCGCCGCGCAACAAGGCCGCCCATACTATGCGCAACAATTACAACTTTAGGTCGTCCCGTCTTATAAGAGATAGTATCAACCAACTCCTTCAATCGTACCGCATACGTGTCGATACTCTCGCTCTTCTGCTGCACAATAACATAGTTCTGCGGCGTCTTAAAAAAATCATAATAATAACTCGCTTTAACCGTCAAAGGAACATTAAACAGTCCCCATTCTCCCTGCGGTGTATCTCGTCCAGTATACAACGAAATCGCTCCACCATTCACATACCCTTCTTGTTCCAATTTCTCTTGTATATAATTAAATGCATCAAGACTATATTCCGTTGACACCGCTTTATTAAAAGCATGTCCATGCAAAAAGACAATCGGATAATTTTTCTCTTGCAGAAGACATTTTCCTTCACAACAAACAGCACATTTTCCTAACACGCAGCACTGTGCCTTTGGCTCTGCAAAAGTAATATTCCATAAAGATACTTCAGGCATCGGCCAAGAATAAGAAACAAGTGTATCATTATTCACCTCAGTAAAAACCGAATGTTTCTCCGCGCAGACCGCCGGAATAAATTCTCCTAGTTTAAAAACAAGTGCTGGAGTAATATTATAAGAAAAGTAATCCTGCGAACTTTCAATAGTCTCATTATCGAGTAGACCAAAAGTTGTCGTTAAGTTAGTTCCATTAGCAACGAGATTATTAATATAATTTTGTGCAATATCTCTCCTAATTGTCCTAACTTTAACACTCATATCTTTCCAAAACGTATCAGTTTCAGGATAACTTTGATTAGTAAAAGCAAAGCTCATACTATGATTCACACTCAAGTATTCCTCATGTAACAAATCAACACCAAAGCAACTATTATTCAATGAAATATTAACCTCTCCTATTCTTTCAATCACAGGTGGATGGATTAAACAACTGCCGGAAATTGTGCAGAGCGTATCTTTCATCACATCAGTCATTAAAGCTAATCGTACCGGTTTCTCTTTATATTCAAAGTTTAATCTATCTCCTAACTGTATCGTTTTATTAAGTAGTGTTTCAATTAAAACTCTTTTCGAATCAATATTATTTTTCTCATTAAATAGAATTCTTGCATTATTATATTCATTGATAGTATCATTAACCTCTAGAATAACGCTTTCATTATCAAAAGGAAGCATTGTCATATTGATTAATAACAAGCGAGCATCATCTAATTCAAGATGTAACTTCCTATCTTCAGAAGAAAGAGTTTCAATGGCACTATAGGTATTATTGAACAACGATAAAGTCTCATTTAATTTAAGTCCACTAAGTATCTGCCGAGCATTAAAGTACTGCTGTTTATCCCATTGCGCTTGCACCAGCATTAAA
>Ga0209515_10008784_pt1 | contig 11677 bp, 11 predicted proteins | sample Subgroupgradi54m_FD_187454 | JGI IMG/M metagenome (GOLD analysis project Ga0209515, IMG submission 187454) | Subsurface groundwater microbial communities from S. Glens Falls, New York, USA - GMW60B uncontaminated upgradient, 5.4 m (SPAdes)... ... | reverse complement strand
CGGTGTGCTCGGAGATAACAAGAAGCTGAGTGTGTTGGGAAGAACCGGCGTTTACGTTGCCGACGATCAGCATCGACCACCCGTTCTTACCACGTTCGACATGCTAGGAAATCTCAGCCGCGCCAAAAACGTTCTCAACGGCGCTGCGCTGGTTGCGTCGGATGTTGCCAGCGACACGGACAACGTGTGGACGGATCCCGCGGTCGTGGACGCGCACGTTCACGTCGGCTGGACCTACGACTACTATTTCAAGCGATTCGGACGCCGAGGGCTCGATAACCGAGATCGGTCAATCGTCACTCTCACCAATGGGGTCACACAGCAGGGCGCCCTTTCGTTGCCAGCCGCGGACGCGTTCATCTTCGCGGTTAACGCATTCTGGTGCGATGTCTGTGGTCCAGGCGGATCCGGCGCAATCTACTTCGGCAACGGTATTCCTGCTGGCGTGTTCCTGATCGTGAACGGCAGAAACTACACATACTTTTCCGGGGCACTCGACATCGTCGCCCACGAATTGACGCACGGTGTGACGTCGTCATCGTCTCGCTTGATCTATCAGGGCGAGTCTGGCGCGCTCAACGAAGCGTTCTCGGACATCATGGGCAAGAGTGTGGAGTTCTTCTACCACGCTGCGGGAAACGGCGTGGGACAAGCTGACTACGTACTCGGGAAAGACATCTCACGGGCTGTGCGGGCTGGATCGCTTAATGGGGATCGCTCGATGGCGAACCCCGCGCTGTATGGCGATCCCGATCATTATTCCCGCCGTTATACGGGCACAGCGGATAACGGCGGCGTTCACACGAATTCGGGGATTGCAAACCAGGCCTTCTATCTGGCAATCGAAGGCGGGGCGAACCGAACGTCGGGCGCGACTGTTCAGGGCGTCGGCGCCGCAAACCGTGAACAAATCGAGAAGGTCTACTACCGAGCCTTCGTCTTCCTGATGCCGGCCAACTCGACGTTCTCGACAGCGCGCGCTGCGACAACCAGAGCAGCGCAGGACCTGTACGGAGCGGGTGGTGCGGTGGAACGGGCTGTCACGCAGGCGTGGACAGCGGTCGGCGTGTTCTGAGGGGGATGCGATGAACACTCGAACAATTGTTGTCGGCGGCCTTCTATTCTTACCTGTCGGCGGCACGACGTGGGCCCAGACCGCACCTCCGCAAACGAGAGGCTTTGTGTCAGTGAACGGTGGCTATCAAGCGACTGCGAACAATTTCCATGACGGCGCCACCTTTCGCCGCAACGCAGAGGATGCGCGATTCGACACCGATTACACCGTCAAGGCGGGACCCGCTTTCGACGTGGCCGGAGGTGCCGTCCCATGGCGCCACCTTGGCATCGGGGTCGGAGTCAGCCGGTTTTCGCTGGCGACGCCCACGCATCTGACCGGATCGATCCCCCACCCGTTTTTCTTCAACAGACCCCGGACGGTTGGCGGGGACGTAGGGGGCTTGAAGCGCGAAGAGCTCGCGGTCCATGTCCAGGCGAGACTCGTTGCCGACATAGGGCGCCGAATCCAATTAATGATCTTTGGCGGTCCGTCGTTTTTTCAACTGAAGCAGGATGTTGTCACGGACTTCACGTACGCCGACGACTATCCCTATGACGAGGCGTCGTACCGCAGTGCGAACAGCGGCACACAAACAGCCTCAAAAATCGGAATAAACGCAGGCGGTGATTTCGCTTTTTTCTTCACGCGACAACTGGGCGTTGGCGCGTTGGTTCAGTTTGCCGGAACCACGATGCCCTTGCATTCGGCCAGCGGCGGAACCGCTGACGTAAAAGTGGGCGGTGTCCAGGCAGGAGCAGGTCTGCGACTGCGATTCTGATGCCGCATTCTCAGCAGTACGCCTAGTAGTCGTAGGGCGGCGGCTCGGAAGGCGGAGGCGCAGGCGGCGGCACGGGCGGCATGTCGCTGATGGTCCCGACCATCGACGGATGAATCGTGCAGTGAAAGTTCGCCGACGGGGTCGTCAACGCCATCGGCGCGCTCGATTGACCGGGCGCTACGTCCCCGAGGTCGGTCCCGTCCAACACAATGTGGTGGAGCCTGGTGTCGTTGTTCGTCCAGACGATCATGTCGCCGACATTCGCCTGGACTGGGTTCGGCATGAACGCATTGGCGCCAAACGTGCCGATGATGCTGATGATGACCTGCATCGGTGTTGGCGCGTTCGGATCCGGCGCCGGTGGCATCGGCGGGTCGTCCAGGGTACGAAGCCTCGCGCCTCCGGCGCCGGGCGCGGTCAGCGGCGTCAGCGCAGACGGGGCCGACGGCAATGCACTGCCGCTGCAACTCCAGAGGGTCGCGGCGCAGGCGAGCAGCAGGCCGGGTCCAATAACGGTCTTGCACATGACGTGCGCGTCAGCAAGCCCGATGCCCGCGCAAATGGGTGTATATCATAGAAAAATATGGAGTCTCGACCCGGAATCCGTTACCGTCGCCGTAACCCCTTACCTCGTTCGTGCGCCTGTTAACGTCGCCGTCATCCGCGCGGGTGTAACATCCGCGGCACTCAAGGAGAGCCACTTTATGCGTCAGATGAGATTGCTCACACTCTCGCTCGTCGTGCTGTCGATGCCGCTCGCCGGTTATGCCGGCCAGGCGAAAGCGGCCGGCGGAGCGGCGCGCTTCGAGGTCACGAGCCTCAAGTCAGTACGCCCGATTCTCGTGAAGGCCATTGCCGACCTGACGAAGAAGGACGCAGCGGCCGCCAAGGCCGACATGGAGAACTACGACTCGACATGGAACGGCGTCGAAGTCTATGTCAGCACCCGCAGCATGGACATGTACAACGACATCGAGCACAACTGGCAGACGAAGGTGACCGAGGCGGTCAACAAGCCAAACCCCGACACCACCGCGATACTTGCTGACGCGAAGTCGATGCTCGCCGCCTACGACGCGATGCTTGCCTTTGTGGAGAAGGCGGCGCCGCTCAACGCCCACTTTGACGACGTGGCGCGGTTGCGGATCGAACGGGCGCATCTGCGCGAGGTCACCCCGGCACTGAAGGCGGGCAACATCGCGAAGGCGCGCAAGTCGTTTTCGGCGTTCGACGACAACTGGGACAACATCGAGGACCTCGTGAAGGAGCGCTCGCGCGAGTCGTACGACACGATCGAGAAGGGAATGGTCACGATCGAGCGGCAGCTCATGCCGGCCAAGCCTGACGTCGACCAGGCCAGCGCCACCGTGACCGCCGTGATGACCGAATACAACAAGATCGTGGCGCAGGTCACGAAGGAAGCTCGCGATGCGGCTGCGAAGTAGCGGGGCAGGGCTTACGAGCTAGGGCTTTGGCGACGGCGCGCCGGGGATGATCTTGAAATCCGTTTTCGCCGGGTTGCCGGTCAGGTTCGAGATGTCCCACAGCTCGCACGCCGCATTGTTGCTGAACTTGATCGGGACCGTGTTGTTGCCGTTCACGATCGGCGTGGGCAAGGTCAGGTCCTGAGACGTCTCAACCCCGTTGTTGATCGTGATCGACGACGTGATGGCGGCTCCGCCAGGTAGATCGGGGGAGGTCAGCGCCGATCCTCCCTTGGTGACCCAGTTCTGGATTCCCGGATGGGCCGGGTCCATGGGATCGCACGTCACGGTGCACGAGATGCTGAGCACCGAGCCGACTGTCAGTGAGAGCTTGGTATACGTCACACCGGGATCCAGCGTGGCGTTCGACACAAAATTGCCGACGGTGGTTCCGGCATTCTGCGCGAAATCCAGGGTCACGGCCGCCGGCAGGACACTTGTCGTGACGTCCACGTTGTTGACGTCCTTACCCTTGAATGCGAGCGCCTTCAGGGTGATCTGCAGCTTGTCGGCCGGCGGCACCGGCGTTCCCTTGCAGCCGGTCGTGACGGGCGGGCCTATCGCCTTCGAGGTCGTGAAGATCGCAGGCAGCAGGTCGAGCGCCGTCACGGTGATTCCCGGTTGCTGCGGCTGGGGATGCCGCAGCGAAACGACGGCAGACGCCACCAGAAGCGCCAAGGCTGCGACGATCCACCGGGTTGCTGTTCCCATGCGCCCTCGCCTCATACCTGCGCCTTCCTAACCTACGACCCCTGTGACGCTGACGCGAGTCGACGCCGGCCGCGACAGGGGTTGAAGCCGGATTTGGACGGATTTGCTTATGCCGCCGGCGGTCGCCGTGATCAGCACTTCGGTATCGTTCGAGACGCCGGCCGTGACGATCGTGAACGTGGCGCTCCTGTTGCCCGCCGCAACCGTGACGCTGGCCGGGGGACGGCCGTCGATGCTGCTGCTCTGCAGTGTCACAACAAATCCGCCGCCTGGCGCCGGCCCATCGAGCGTGACCGTGCCTGTCGTCGAATCGCCTCCGCGCAGCACGAGCGGCTCGATCGTCAGAGACGCCAGCCTGCTGGGTGCCGGTGCTGGTGCTGGAGCCGGCGTGGGCGCTGGGGTCGGGGTTGGTGTCGGTGTCGGCGTGGGCGTCGGAGTTGGCTCTGGATCGGCTGTCGGGGTTGTGACCGTAGCCGTGGTCTGCGGCGTCGTCGCGGTCGAGGTTACTGACGGCGCGGACGGGTTCTCGACGCTGCAGGCCGTCGCCAGCACGACGGCCGTCTGCAGAATCAGCCTTGCGGCTCTGCGGCTGATCGGGCAGAAACGGACCCTGAGGCCGCTGACGCTCTCGACGACCGGGGGGCGGCTAGACATCGCGCCGCGAGTTATACAGCAATTCTCAGCTCATCCGCAATAGCCCCCCGGGTGTATCGCTCAGGCGCTCGCCACCGAGTCGAATTCCTCGGGATGCGGGGCGCGCAGCCGCGCCTCGTTTCGATCCATCACGCCCTGCTCGACGAGCTTCCCCAGCGACTCCTCGAAGGTGAACGATCCCGCCTTCCGGGTCATCGTCATCTCCTGATGCAGGTGCTGCAGGGCATTCTTCCGAATGTGCTGCCGCGCCCCGTAGCTGACCAGCAACAGCTCCGCCGCTGGCATCAACGTCCCGGACGTCGTTGGAATGAGCGTCTGCGTGAGCACCGCGGCCAGCGCCATCGCCAGGTCCTGCCGCACCGCGTTCTGGCGCTCGGTCGGAAAGGCGTCCGCGATTCGCGAGATCGCCGCGGCGACATCGGTCGTGTGCACCGTCGCGAACACGAGGTGTCCGGTCTCGGCCGCCGCGAGCGCGATCCGCATGGTCTCCGGGTCCCGCATCTCCCCGACCACGATGACGTCCGGCGCCTGCCGGAGCGCCGAGCGCAGCGCGGTGGGGAAGTCCGGCGCGTCGACGCCGATCTCGACCTGTTCCACGAGGCTGCGCAGGTGCGTGTGCTCGTACTCGATCGGGTCCTCCACCGTGACGATGTGCCGCGCATCGCGGTTGTTGATCTCTTCGATGAGCGCCGCCACCGTGGTGGTCTTGCCCGAGCCGGTCGGGCCTCCAACCAGCACGAGCCCGCGCTGAAGCGTCGAGAGGACGCTGATGTCATGGGTGAAATGCAGGTCGGCAACTTTCGGGATCCGGAGCGGCAGCGCGCGGATTGCGGCGGCAGGACGTCCGCGCTCGCGGTGGAAATTCATGCGGAACCGGCCCAGGCCCCGCACGGTGAACGCGAGATCGACGGAGGCCCCGTGGCGGTAGGCCTCCTGCAGCCGCTCGGGCACGAGCGGCAGGACCGCGGCGTCGATGTCGCCAGGGCCGAGCACGAGCTCCGACGTCGGCAGCAGCCGCCCCGACGCGCGCACGACCGGCGGCGCGCCCGCGACCAGCAGCAAGTCACTTCCCTGGAGCTCCCGCAGCCGCCGAAGCCAGGTTTCTATCGATCGCGGGCTGCCGGGGGCTTCGGCTGTTCGTTGCGGGGAAGCGAGATTCAGCTCGGAGGCAAGATGATCGAGGTCGTCGTCGAAGTCGCCCATGGGCCGATTATCGGCCTTCTGGTGGTTAGTGGTTAGTGGTTGGTGGTTAGTGGTTGGGTTCGTGGTTGGGTTAGATTTAGGGAAGAGGGATCAGGGATCAGGGATCAGGGATGAACGCCTAGTCCCCGCCTAATCCCCAATCCCTAATCCCTAATCCCCAATCCCTACAGAGTTACCAGGTGAGCCGCAGAGCGACTTCGCCCTGCTGCTTCGGCTGCGCCGTCAGGATCTGGCCGAAGGTCGCGGCGCGCGCGTTCGTCTGATAGCTGCTGCCCACGCCGCCCAGGTTCGTGCGTCCCAGCGCGTTGAGCACCTGGCCAATCAGCTCCACCTTGCGGCCGCCGCCGATGTTCACGGCCTTGCTGGCCCGCAGATCGAGGCGGTAGAAGGAGTTCTGATCGATCTGGCTGACCGGGAGCGCGACAAGACCGAGCGTCGCACGGTACGCGTTCACGGCCGTCATCATCGCGTCGTTCCGACGATTGCCCATGTCCTTCGTCGTGCCCGGGACGTAGTCCGTCGTGGACGTACCGTCGCCGTTGAGGTCAACGCCGGCGCGGGCGCTGAACGGGGTCGTGGTCCTGAAGGTCCAGATCACGCCGAGCACGACGTCCGACGGCAGCTGGAACGCGCCGCTCGTGACGAGCGCGTGGCGCCGGTCGCTCGGCAGCGGGCCGATGTCGGCTTGCGGGTTGTAGTAGTCGGTGATGCTGCCGCCCTGGTTGATGCCCACGCTGTCGGGCGACCCGTAACTCCCGTCCTGCTTCGCCAGCGTGTACGAGATCTGGTACTGGTAACGGCGCGACAGCCGCTTCTCCAGACGGACGAGCAGCGCCTTGTAGGTCCACTCGCCGACCGGATCGGTCGAGATGATCTGGCCCCACGCCGGCAGCGGGCGCACGCCGTTGGTCGGCGTGTTGATGTTCTCCGTCGTCAGGTAATGCGTCGATTTCTGGTAGACGCCGTCGATGTTGATCGCGGTGTCAGCCATCAACTGCTGCGAGAAGCCTGCCGTGGAGGTATTGACCGGCGCGTTTTCGAGCCTGTTGTTGAGGATGTTGATGTTCGGCGGCGCCGTCGACGCGAAGGAGGCCGGGTCGCGGCCGCCGTACGGATCCGGATAGCTCGGGTTGGTGATGATGATGCTGTTCTGCTTCAGCGCCGTGATCTCGTTGCCCTGCGTGGCGTTCGTGATGTTGGCGTAGACGATGCCGTAGCCGCCGCGCATGACGGACTTGCCGTCGTTCTTCATGTCCCACGCGAAGCCGAGGCGCGGCCCGAGGTTGTTCTTGTCGCCGCGCGATGCGAAATCGACGTACGGCAGCGGGCGCGGATACTCGGCCTGTGTGTGGTGCTCGTCCCAGACCCCCGTCTGGATGTCGTACCGCAGACCCAGGTTGAACGTGAGGCCCGACAGCGGCTTCCACTCGTCCGACACGTACGCCGCGTAGGTGTGGCTGACGATGTCCCGGTAGACGTTGGGGAACGAGGCCGTGAACTGCGTCGCGCCCGTCAGCGAGTTGACGTTGAAGCTCGGATTGAGCGGGTCGAACAACTGATCGCGGCCGAACGTCCATTGCCCCGGGTTGCTCGCCGCCCACTCGTGCGTCGGGAAGAACTGGATGCTGCCGCCCATCTTCCAGTTGTGGCTGCCGGAGCTGATCGAGAGCGTCTCCTGCGCCTCCGTGAACGTCGTCATCGTGCCGGTCCGGCAGGGCCACAGGCACTGCTGGTTGCCCCAGATCAGGCTGGGAAAGCGGTACTGCTGGGTGCCGACGTACTGGCCCGCGCCGAGCGACGCCGGCATCGTGACCACGTTTTTCAGCACGTTGGCCGGCGTGTAGTCCTTGTTCATGTAGTTGCGATCCGAGGCGGTCGCGCGCATGAAGTAGAACTCGTTCAGCACGCGGTTCGACAGCACCCACGTATGACCGATCGCGTGCATGTCGCGCGGGATCAGGTTGTCGAGGTTGCTGAACGACGAGCTGGTGCCGCCGCAGTTGCTGCAGAAGAACTCGGTGTGCTGGTTGACGTAGCGGTAGAACAGGTTCTGCTTCGAGTTCATCTGGTAGTCGCCGCGGACGAACTCGATGTTGGTGAACGAGCCGCCCTCGTAGCTGCCCGCCAGGCTCGGATAGAACTGCACCGGCGCGGGCACCGTGAAGAAGGCGTGCTCGCGCGTCCGCTCGAACGTGGCGAAGTAGTGCAGCTTGTTCTTGATGATCGGACCGCCGAGCGCGGCGCCGAACTGGTTGCGCTTGTAGCGCGGGTCGGCGCGGCCGGCATCGATCTGGGCCTGCGTGAAGATGTCGTTGCGGTTCATCTTCTGGTTGCGGAAGAACTCGAAGGCTTCACCGTGCAGCGTGTTGGTGCCGCTCTTGGTGACGATGTTCACGACGCCGCCCACGCGCTGCCCATACTGCGCCGGCAACTGGGTGGTGTGCACGGCGAATTCACGGATGGCCGCTTCGGGGATGTCGTGCCGCTGTTCGCCGCTCTTGTTCACCGAGTTCGAGAGTCCGTCGACCAGGTAGGTCGTGGCGCTCGTCGTCACGCCCGCGCCGACGTTGGTCGCACTCCTTTTTGCGCGAGTCGTGTCCGCCGCGACGCCCGGCAGCAGCAGCGACAGCGACAGGGCCGTGCGATCCTGCATCGGCAGGCTCTCGATCTGCTGGGACGTGATCACCGTGACGACCTCCGTCTTGGTCGCCTCCACGATCGGCGCCTCGCCGGTGACGGTCACCGACTCCTGGAGGCTCGAGAGCGCCAGCTGGAAGTCGCGCGTGAAGTCCTGACCGATCTGCAGCGTGAAGTCCTTGACCGACACCGACTGGAAGCCGGGCAGATCAGCGGTGATGTTGTAGCGGCCGGGATTGAGGCCGGCGACGCGGTACTTGCCGTCGGCTTCGGTGACGCTCGTACGGATCGTGCCGCTCTCGGCGTTCTGAACCGTCAGGGTGACGCCGGGCAGAACACCGCCCTGGGTGTCGGTGATTGTGCCTGCAATGGACGCACTTGCCGCCTGCGCGTGCGTAGGAGCGGCCGTCGCCAGCAGCAAGGCCGGCAGTAAGAAAGTAAGCTGAAGAACCAGATATCGCGCACGAACCACTGTTCGCAGCATCACAACTCCTTGAAAAAAGAATCTGGAAGGCACGAATACTACACGTCCCGTGCCAGTTGCGGCAATGAAAAACGCAGTGTTCACAGATGTTTACAGCGTTTCAGCAGCAAGGGAATCCAAAGAACCCGGGTCGAATCCAAGAGGGCGGATTGTGTAAGCTGGCGCCGCGATGACGATCCGAATCATCTCGATAGCGCTGGCGGCCTTCATGGGCCTTCAACCGAACTCTGCGGTTCACCGAGCATCTCATTGGCCGCTACGCGCGGTCGTTCGCGTCTGGATCGATTTGCGCGACGCGCCTCCGGGTGGTGATCGGCTGGTCGAGCGCGCGACGCAGACGTGGACACAGGCGAGCGACGGACGATTGACGCTGCAGCGAACGCTGATTCGCACCGATGCGGACATCCAGGTGTTCTTCAACGGGGCCGGCGGGAACTACGGCGAGACGCTGCCGCACGTCGACGCGGCGACGGGATTCATCGACCGCGCGGACGTCGCGATTGCAGCGGACGTGCCCGTGGACCCGCTGACGAAGCAGATCATCGCGTACCTGACCGCGCTCCACGAGCTCGGCCACGCGATCGGTCTCGAGCACACCGCGAACTTCGCCGACATCATGTATCTGTTCCGGCGCCCGGAGGACGGGCCTCGCTATTTCGGCAACTATCGCGCGTTGCTGCGTTCGGCCGACGACATCGGCGGCGCAGCGGCGACCGGGCTGTCGCCCGATGACGTGAAGGCGTTGAAAGATCTCTACCGGTAGAATTGGTCTGTTCGTTGGCGCGGTGGCTCGCGTTGATCTCCATGGGCTCCCTGCGCTGAGGACTCTGTGCGAAGCTTGATCGTCATGATGAAACTTGTCTCGCGGGTCGCTTTGACGTGTGCGTTCGCAAGCGCACTCTCCGCCGCGGCGTGCGGCGGTAAGGACAGCTCTTCGCCATCCGCGTCGACGCCGCCATCGGCGCCGTTCTCTCAGACAGATCTTCGGGAGGGCACCGGCGCGACGGCAACGCAGGGTCGCACGGTCACGGTCTCCTACACCGGGTGGCTATATGACCCGACGAAAGTCGAGTCGAAGGGCGCGCAATTCGACAGCTCCGCCAACTTCTCATTCCAGCTCGGTGTCGGACGTGTCATCCAGGGGTGGGATCAAGGAGTCAAGGACATGAAGGTCGGCGGGCAGCGCCGGCTGATCATCCCCCCGAACCTCGGGTATGGAGCGCAGATGGTTGGATCCATCCCGCCGAATTCCACGCTGGTTTTCGACATCATGCTCTTGAACGTGAGTTGAGTCGGTTGGTGGTTGGTGGTTCACCATCAGCGCACCACGCGTGAAAACATGTAGATCCCGAGGCTGAGTACAAGTGCGCCCACGACTTTCCTGAATACCGCCGGTGGCATCTTCGTCAATACGCGGCCACCGACAAGCGTCCCAATGACCGCGCCGGCTGTCGTGAGGGCAAGAACGCCGGCGATCTGCGCCAGCCGCTCACCTTCGAGGGCGATGTAGACCGGTACTCGAGCGACATCGACGATCAATCCCGCCGCGGTCGCGGTCGCGACGAATCGAGCCGGCGGCAGGTCGTAGCCGAGCAACGCAGCGGAGCGGATCCCTCCCTGGTTTCCAACCAGACCACCCAGGGCGCCGGAGAGCATTCCTGCGACCCAGCCCGCCTTGCGACCCAGCCGGATCCGTTCGGAGAGCCCCGTCAGTCCCGCGACCCCGGCGAAGATCAACAGCGCTGCGAAGAGCGCAGTGAGGCCCGGCGCAGTCGCGTAGCGCTGCAGCACGGCCCCGGTGAGTCCTCCGGCGGCGCTCATCAGGCCGAATGATTTCAACACGCGCGGGTCGATCTCGCGCCTGAACCTCCAGCACCGCAGCGCGGTGGCGATCGCATGAGGAATGGAAACCGCCGCGACTGCCAGACGGATGTCGTATCGCAGCTGGAACACCGGCGTGAGCACGCTGCCGATGCCGAAGCCGGTGACCGCCGCGATCGCGCCGGCGAGCACGGAGGCCAGGGCGGCCAGCACGAGGAAAGACATCCCTACCGCTGCAGAAGCATAATGATTCGACGTTTAATTCGCGAGGATCACACCATGATGAATCGCAGGAGTCTGCTGGCGGCCGTTGCGTGGCTCATCACCGGCCATGCGCTGAAGGCCCAAGGGACGCGGCCGGCCGTCGATGTTTACAAGGATCCGACGTGCGGCTGCTGCGTGAACTGGGTCGCGCACCTCCGCAAAAACGGATTCACGGTGAAGTCAACCGACGTCGCCAACATCGCTGACGTGAAGACCAAGTACAAGGTGCCCAATCAGGCTCGATCGTGCCATACGGCAGTCGTCGATGGCTTGGTGATTGAAGGACACGTGCCTGCTGCAGACGTGCAACGGCTGCTGAAGGAACGCCCTGTCGGCATCATCGGCCTCGCGGTTCCAGGCATGCCCGTCGGTTCGCCCGGCATGGAGGGAGCGAACCCGCAGCCGTACGACGTGCTCGCGTTCGACGGAGCGGGCCGGACCAAGGTGTACGCAACCCACGGCCGCTAGCGCCAGGCGCCACGTCAGACGCTTATCCTGAGTGGTGCTGTCGTGAGTGCAGCTCACGGAATCACGCGAAAGGCGACGAGCGTTCGACTTGCGCCGGCGGCCAATTCGACAAGGTA
>Ga0209515_10008782_pt1 | contig 11681 bp, 11 predicted proteins | sample Subgroupgradi54m_FD_187454 | JGI IMG/M metagenome (GOLD analysis project Ga0209515, IMG submission 187454) | Subsurface groundwater microbial communities from S. Glens Falls, New York, USA - GMW60B uncontaminated upgradient, 5.4 m (SPAdes)... ... | reverse complement strand
CGTCCCCACTTCAGGACATGGGCACACCGCCGCCAGAATCGCTGGAGGGACTGCCGAGACGACGTGAGAGAGTGCGCGCAGGGATTCCACCGCTGCAGCCACAGCCACAGGCGAGGCGGGACGGCGGCTCGAACGCGTGGGAGAGATTGCGGAACCGCGTGCCGCAGCGCCTGAGCGGCTTTCCGGTAGGCGTGCTGAAGTTCTGAGGCTCGCATCCGACGCCATCCCCGAACGCTGGAGGGGAGGCGCTTCAACTCCTCAATCACCCGCTGCTCCCACAGGCTCCGTGTCCGCGTCTGCAGCCACACATCTTCCATCTCGAGTGCCAGCCGAGGCCACAGCACTAGGTAGCGATGGAGATCGCCCAACCGACGTGTGAGGTACTGTCGTCGCGTTTCGATCGGCAGCCCCGGACGACGCGCTAGCCGCCCTTTGAGGCGTACGAATCCATGGACCATGGGATGGCCGCGCTCGACCATCGTGGCGTTCTTGTACCAGATGAAATTGGCGAAGACAGACCAGTAGTTCTCGGCGCTGACCCGTTGCAAAATACGTTTCATGTTATCCAGGCTATAGAACGACGCCCAGGCCGCCTCATAGGCGTGCGTCCACTCCCGGCGCGACATGCGGGGGTGGTCGGTGGTCGCATGGAAGGAGTCATAGCGGTTTAAGTCCGGGTCCAACGGCGCCCCTCGCTGGGCGAGCTCCACGTGGTCACGCGAACCCGGCAGCGGGGTCAGCATGAAGAAGGATGCTTGCTCCGGACCCAGCTCATCGTTCAGGCGTTGGAGATCCTGCTGGACCGACGCCGGGCTATCAAAGGGAAACCCGATGATATAGGCGACGTGGGTGTTGATGCCCTCTCGACGGTACGCCTCGACCATATCGTGGAAATTCGCTGCGAGATTCTGGCGCTTGCCTGCCGCTTCGAGATTCTGCGGATTGAGGCTCTCGAGGCCGATGAACACTTGGGCACAGCCAGCGGCCTTGGCTTTGGCGATGAAGTTCGGCAGCTTGTACGACTGGGTATCCACCTGGACCATGAAGGTGATGCGGATGCGTTCTTCGATGCGCAACCGGATGAGGCCGTCAAAAATCGCCTCCCAATGTTTGTTGCGGCAAAAATTATCGTCGGTGAAAAAATACGCGGAGATGCCGCGCGAACGGTAATTCTCACAGATCCATGCCAGGATCCGGTCCGCGTCGCGGAAACGCATTGTGCGGCCCTGCACGTTGATCACCGTGCAGAACGAGCAGTTGAAGGGGCAGCCCCGGCTGCAATCGAGCGCGCCAAAGTTCGGAGCGACGAACCGGCGCAGGTAGCGCTTCGTGAGCCGTGGGAGCGGCGCCGCCTCAAGCCCGGGGGGCTCAAGGAGAAAGTTATAGAGGGGCTGGAGCTGATGCGCCAGGGCGTCCCGCAGCATGCCTTCCCATCGGCCTTCGATTTCTCCTGCCACCACGCTGACCCCAGCATCGAGTAGCGATTGGATCTCCGGTGGGACCTGCGGCAACATGGCCAGGGACCCGCTGACGTGGAAGCCGCCGATGAGCACATCGATGCCAGCCGCTCGAAACGTCAAGGCCAGATCGCTGGCCCGCGCGAATTGGTTGCTCTGCACGCCGACGAGGCACACGAGCACTTTCGTGCCGCGCCGGCGGCTGGCTCGCAGAATGCCGCGCACGTTGATTCGCTGTACTGTTTCGTCAATCAGTTCGATGCGCCACTTCAGATGGCCTCCCAAGACCCCGCGTTCCCGCACATCTTCCGTCAATCCATAGAGACAGGAGAGCGTATTGCTGGGCAAAACACCCCTCCAATACCGGATGACGTACCCGTCCTCGTCATAGTTTGAAGGCTTGACCAGGTAGATCACCAGCCGCCTCACCCGACAGGCTTGCTCGGACGTCTTCATGCAATTTCCTCATCGCTGAGATAGCAGGAGGGATCCGGCGCCCAGGGATCGCCCGTCGCCTGAAGCGCCCGGACGCGGAAGGAACCTCCGCACAGAGGCTTCCATCGACAGCTTCCGCAACGGCCCTTGAGCAGCGGCAGCCGATTCCGCAACCCGGCAAGAAGCGGCTCAGAGGTGTCAGTCCAAATCTGACTGAACGGCCGCTCGCGGACGTTGCCCAGCGTGTGCGTCTGCCAAAACTGATCCGGATGGACACCTCCGCATGAGTCAATGTTGGCGATGCCAACCCCGGAGGAGTTGGCGCCTCCGCCGTTCCACTCGAGGAGACGTCGGGCCATCTCGGCCCGCCCAGGATCTTCCTTGAGCAGCTTCAGATAGAGATAGACGCCGTCCACGTGGTTGTCCACGGTCAGGATTTCCACCTCACGCCCAAGCGATTGCAGCGCAATCGCCCAGGCGCAGATTTGCTCAAGCACGTCGCGGGTTTCCTCATGCGTGAGGTCGTCCTTGGCGATCCGGCTGCCGCGGCCGGAGTACACCAAGTGATAGAAACACACGCGGTCAATGCCTTCACGCTCAACCAACTCAAAAATCTCTGGCAGCGTCTCGAAGTTCCGCCGGGTTAAGGTGAACCGCAGCCCGACCTTCTGGCCGACGGCTTTCAGGTGACGAAGCCCATTGAGGGCTGCGTCAAAGGCGCCGAGCTTGCCGCGGAACTGGTCGTTCATCTTTCCCAATCCGTCAAATGAGATGCCCACATAGCTAAACCCCACCCGCTTGATCCGCTCGGCCGTCGCACGGTCAATCAACGTGCCGTTCGTGGAGAGGGTCAGGCGCAGTCCCAACTGCTTGGCATACGCAGCCAACTCAAACACGTGCGGATGAGCCAGTGGCTCGCCTCCCGACATCAATAGCGCAGGAATCTGAAACTGCGCCAAGTCCTCAAGCATCCGCTTGGCTTCCTCAACGCTCAGCTCTCCGGGATAGTCGCGGTTTTCCGAGTCGGAATAGCAGTGGACGCAGTGGAGGTTGCAGCGCCGGCTCATCGTCCAGACCACGATGGGCTTGCGCGCTTTTGCTGACACTGGCGCATCGTGTGCCTCGGCCTCTGCAGCATGTGGCGTCCTCTGCCCGTACCGTAACGGATCACTTGGGCTGTCAACCCCGCAATACAGCTTCGTGACGTTGATCATGATAAATTTCGCTCCGTGAAATTTATGATTGGGTTGAGTCCACTTGATACGAAATTTTGCAAGGCAAAATTTCTGCGGCTTCTCTCAGCGCCTCCACACACAGGTCGAGATCAGCTTCCCTCGTAAAATAGCCCGGGCTGATTCGGATGGTGCCATTAGGAAACGTCCCGAGCGCTTGGTGCGCGCCGGGGGCACAGTGCAGCCCGGCCCGGACCGCAATCCCGGCGGACTGGTCGAGGAACTCCGCCACCGCCTCGGGTGAACAACCCACCACATTCACGGAGACGACCGCGACGCGATCCTCAAGCGAAGACGGGCCATAAACTCTGATACGATCATCGGCACGCAACCCATCCAGGAGCCGCCTGGTCAACGACAGCTCGTGGCTGCGAATCCACGCAACACCGTACTGGAGGATGAACTGGATCGACTCTCGAAGGCCCGCCAGCCCCAGCGTGTTAGGCGAGCCGGCTTCCAGGTTGTACGGCAACTCCTCGGGCTGAAGCGGCAATTCTGACAGCACTCCAGTCCCGCCTTCGCGCCAGGGCGACAGTCGGGCCCGCGGGCCGACATACAACCCACCAGTTCCTGGCAGCCCAAGCAACGCCTTGTGGCCTGGAAAGGCCAGCACGTCAATGCACGCCGCCTCGATATCAATGGGTACTGCGCCCGCCGTCTGAGCCGCATCCACCAAAAAGAGTGCGCCATGCTCTTGGACCATTCGACCAATCGCCTCAATGGGTTGAAGCGCGCCGGTCACGTTCGAGCCGTGGATGACCGCGACCAGCGTCGTGCGCGCCGAGAGCGCCTTACGGATGTCTCCCGGATCCACCAGTCCGTCACTCGACACCCCAACGCGCGTCACTTGGATGAGCCCTTTATGCTCCAGGCGGTTAAGGGGGCGCATCACCGAGTTGTGCTCAAGCACGGTGGTCACGACATGATCGCCCGGCGCAATCGTCCCCTTGATGGCCATATTGAGCGCATCAGTGGCGTTGAGCGTAAAGACGATGCGGCGCGGCTCCTTGACGCCAAACAGCTCCGCCACCAGCGCCCGGGTGTCTTCAACGACCGCCTCCGTCTCTTTCGCCATCCGGTACCCGCCACGGCCCGGGCAGCCGCCATACCGCTCCAAGTACTCCCGGAGCCGCTCATAGACCCGAGGCGGCTTGGGAAACGAGGTGGCGGCATTATCCAGATACACGGCCATCATCCCACCACCTGGCGAGGATCGCCGGAGGCGGTGCGGCGCATCGCCCATCGTGTAGCACCAAGAACAACAAATAGATCGTGAAGCACTATATGCATGCGCCACACGGCGGCCTCACAATTCACACCACCTGTGCCGCCGTGATCGCCAGGTGGTGGGATCATATGGAACTGAGACGCTTCAGCCAGATCGGATGCCGGCCTCTTCTCGCTGCGTGACGATCCGCTCGGCCTCGAGCCAATCCTCCCAGTCGTGCCCCTCGATGCGGCCTCGCTGCTCATAGAGGCCATACGCCACGCGCTCAATCTCCTCCTGGAGCGACCCAGCGGGATTGATCGGCTCGGCGAGACCTCTCTGTGCTGATTGGGGCCGTGCCCGTACCGTCGCCATTGATCCCCTCCGCGTTGGCTGCCCACCCCGTCCCTTTCTCCATCCAGATTCGGTACCCCGTCCCATCGCTCATCGCCTCCACTTTGAGCAACCGATGTCCGTCATCTCGTTGGTCGATTGGCAGGCAGCGCAAGGACCAGCCGTCGCTCGCCAACAGCTCCAGAATGTGCCCAGGACTCATCTGCTCTAGTCGCACGTACACCTTCGCAGAGGTGAGCGAATCGCTCATCCCGCGTAGGTCCAGCCGGACGTCTGGCCTCAGCCCTTCCAGCTCCCAACCTTTGACTGAACCCATGCCTGATCCTTGCCACTGGCCCCACTGATGCGGCGGCGGGTGGCCTGCTTATGGATAGAGCCAATACTTCTCCCATTGCGCCGCGTGTCGTTCATAGAGGACGCGTTCGTGCAAGCGACCGGCGCGCCGCTTCCAGAACTCGATGCGGTGCGGCACGACGCGAAACCCCGTCCAAAAGGAAGGCCGCGGGACCCGCTGCCCCAGGAATTTCAGCGCCTGCTCAACCCAACGCAGGTCCAGGGTCCTCGGGCAGTCTAACCGACTGGACTGACGCGAAGCCCAGGCCCCAAGCTGGTGCGTGCGAGGCCGAGACGCCCAATACGTATCCGCTTCCTCGTCAGACACCTGCTCGACCGCCCCCTCAACCAGCACCTGCTCCATGAGGGGTTGCCAGAAGAAGCACAGCGCCGCAGAAGGGGCGACCGCCAACTGCTGGGCTTTCCGGCTCGCCAGGCTGGTGTAGAACACGAAGCCTCGCTCATCAACCTCTTTCAGCAGCACGGTCCGGGCCGATGGGTGTCCCTGGGCATCGGTCGTTGCCAGCGTCATCGCCGTCGGCTCCGGTAGGCCACAGCGCTGTGCGCGCTCAAGCAACCTCCGGAATCGGTCCACGGCCTCCGCGTCGACGTCCGGGCCGGGTCGCCGCACCTCCTCTTTCTTGTCGCTGAGCCCCTGTGGGCCGTATTCCGGCGCAGATAACGCTGTCTGTGTCACCTGTTCCAGCGGTGCAGTCTCCACAGCATCCATTCGGGTGTTCAGCCGATCAGGCTACCTCAGGATGAGCCGCGAGCTCTATGACGGCTGTCAGCCTCGGAAAGTCCGCACGGAGCAGCCGGTCGCAACTCGTGCTGTGAGAGCAGGGGACGGCGAATGCCCGGGCGCATCGGTCCGCCTCTTCAGACGAGTGCTGCGCCACACGAGCAGTCCCACGGTGCCCATGATGACCAGGGGGACCCCTGCGATCAGCACGATGCTCCAGTAAAACCCCTGGATGAGCCCCTGGTTGCCTCCTGAGGCCAGCGCCTGCCGGCAGAGCGCACAGGTACCTGCAAACGCCGATGGAGCTACTCCTAAGAAGCCGCCTGTTCCTACCAACAGCCCGTTCCAGAACCGCCTCATAGGTCACATCCGCTGCACGAGGTGAAACACGACATCTGGAAACAGCGCCAGCACGAACACGATACCCAGGACGACTGGGATACCAGGTAACAGCCACACCAGTGGACGGTCAAACTTCAGGTGCATGAAGTACAGCGCAATAAGCAGCGCTTTGGCCAGGGCGGTGGCGATCAAGATCGTGACGATCGCGCCTTGCGGCCACCCGGCCAGCACCACGCCAACTTCCAAGATGGTCAGGCCGATCAGCCAGCCGTAGATCACCAGGTACGTCCGCGCGGTTGGATGCGTTGTCGTCATTGCGTTACACCAGACAGAGGATCGCAAACAGGATGACCCACACGATGTCGATGAAGTGCCAGTAGAGGCCGCTGTATTCAATCCGTCCGTACTGCGCAGCAGAGAAGACGCCGCGCGAGGCCGCGGCCCACAGACATACGAGGAGGATCACGCCTGAGAGAACATGCAACCCATGAAACCCGGTCAGCAAGTAGTAACAGGAGCCGAACAGGCTCGAGGAGATGGTAAATCCCTTGTGCCACATATGGACGTAATCGCAGCCTTTGATGAACAGGAAGGTCACGCCTAGGGCCGCGGTCAGCAAGAGATACCGCTTCAAGGCCGCTTGCCGGCCTTGTTGGATCGCCTGGAGCGCAAGCGCCATCGTCAAGCTGGAACTGAGCAGGACTAGGGTATTCAGCCCCAGCAGCGGCGTATTGAGGATCTCGCCGGGCTTAGGCCAGCTTGAAGCACCCAGCCGCAAGACGATGTAGCTACCGATCAGGCCGGTGAAGAACATGATTTCGGAGACGAGAAAGACCCACATCCCGAACTTGCCTGCCGGGATGTCCAGCAGCGGGATTTCGACCTCTGCACTGGTCACGCGATCCATGAATGGTTAGCTCCTGGCCAGCTTCGCTGCCTGCGGATCCGTCTGCGAGAGCCAATCCCCATTCGTCAGCGATGGGACGCCATACTCATGCGGGCCGCACCAGACACGTGGTGGTGTCTCATAGTTATGCTCCGGCGGCGGAGAGGAGACTGTCCAGGCCAAGCTCCCCGCCTCCCAGGGATTCGCTGGGGCTGGCGCGCCCTTGAAGAGCGAATAGAGGAAGTTGATGAAAAATAGGAGCTGCGAGAGCCCCAAGCCGAGGGCGGCCCAGCCGATGAAGACGTTCCAGTGCTGCACGGGTTTGAGGAATTCGTAGGCCGTGGCATCCGCGATCCGTCGCATGTGGCCGTGGAGCCCCAGGAACATCATCACCGAAAAGACCGCATTGAGGAAGACAAAGCTGAGCCAGAAGTGCAGGCGTCCGAGCCGTGCGTTCATCTGTCGGCCGAAGATCTTCGGGAACCAGAAGTAGATGAACGCAAACGCCCCGAAGAGCACGCTCGCCGCCAAGGTGTAGTGGAAGTGGCCGACCACGAAGTAGGTGTCATGGATGTACACATCGAAGGTCTGCAGGGCATTGAAGAGACCCGTCAGCCCCCCAATCGCAAAGACAAAGACCACCCCCAGCGTAAAGAGCATCGGCACGGTGAGGCGGATCGCGCCGCGCCATAACGTGCCAAGCCAGTTGAGAAAGAAGATCGCGGTCGGCACGCTGACGGTAATGGTGAGAAACATGAAGGCCTTGCCGACGAGGGGGTTCATCCCACTCGTGAACATGTGGTGGCCCCAGACGATGCCGCTCAAAATCGTAATCACCAGCATCGAGAGCACCGTCGCCTTGTAGCCGAACGCCGGCTTCCTGGAAAAGACGGAGAGGAGATCGCCCACCAGCCCCCAGACGGGGAAAATCAGGATGTAGACCTCTGGATGGCCAAAGCCCCAAAAGAGGTGCTGGTAGAGCAGCACCTGGCCGCCTTCGTGCGGCGCCAGGGGGCCTGCGACGAAAAACGCCGTGCCCAGGCGCCGGTCGCACAGCACCATAAAGAGCGCGGCAACCACGATCGGCAGCCACAGCGTATTCAACACGGCGCTGTAGAACAGTCCCCACAGCGTCAGCGGCAGGCGCCGGAGCGTCAAGCCAGGTGCCCGGAGTTGCATGATGGTCGTGATGTAGTTGAGGCCGCCCATGAGGATGGAGACGGCATCGAGCGCCAGCCCCAGGATGAACAGGTCCTGTCCCCATCCTGGCAACACCGCCGTGCTTGATGAGAGCGGCGCATAGACCGTCCACCCGAATCCCGCCGCGCCCTCCGGCACAAAGAACGAGGCAATGAGCAGGACGCTGCCGAGGAACAGGAACCAGTACGACAACATGTTGAGCCGGGGAAAGGCCATGTCACGGGCACCCACCTCCAAGGGGATGGTGTAGTTACCCATGGCCCCGAGCAGAATGGGGGTGAGGGCGAAGAACACCATGATCCCGCCATGCATCGTAAAGAGCACGGGATAGGCTTCCGGAGTCACCGCACCCCCAGAGCCGGGAAACAGCAGCTTGCCGATGAGTGGCACCGGCTGCCAAGGATAGGCGAGCTGCCAGCGAATCAGCAGGGCCATGACACCACCCATCGCCAAGAAAACGAGGCCGGTGATGAGGTACTGGATTGCAATGACCTTGTGGCTGGTAGAGAAAATATATTTCCTGATGAACGAAGTCCGTTGTTCGCTCATGGCGTATGCCCTGTCTGTGTCGTCTCCATCTGGCCTGCCTGTTGTGGCGCGGCAGGCAGGTCCCAGTTCCAGCCCCAACTCAAATCCGGTGGCCCTTCGCCAGCCTGCTCAGTGAACCAGCCTTCAAATGCCTTTTCGGATTCCTCCACGATGAGAAACCCCCTCATTCGGTAGTGCCCAAACCCGCAGTGCTCCGCGCACGCGATGTCGTAGGTCCCAGGGTGCGTGGTCTGGAAATAGAGTGACGTGACCATGCCAGGCACCGCGTCCATCTTGATCCGGAGATTCGGCAGAAAGAAACTATGGATCACGTCCTTGGAACTGAGCTGGACGATCACCGGGCGGTTGACTGGCACGTGCAGTTGGTTGATGGTCGTCACGTCATCGCTGGTGCGAAAGATCCCATCCGGCCCGGCGTAGCGGATGTTCCAGGCAAACTGCTCCGGCATGATCTGCACGCGCAGCGCATCCGCGGCGCGAGGGGGTGAGCCCCACACCGCGTCCCAAGCATGGTGGTCGTGATAGGCCAGGTTGACGTCGATCAGGAAAAACACCAGGATGGCCAGTCCTCCTGTCATCCACAATGCTCCGCGGCTCTCCCCGTGGGTATAGAACGCCTTCCGGCCGGGCCGCGCCCGGTAGCGCAGGAGGAAGTATCCCAGCGCGGCCACGACGAGGAGAAAGGCAACCCCGGTCAGCAAGGTCGCCAGCCAGAACAGTCGGTCGACGAGGTAGCCGGTGGTTGAGATATCCGGTGGAAAGGTCGACATGCCCATCTAGGTTAATACCTTATGATCAGGATATCCGGCGAGGAATTCCATGACAGAGATCATGGATAGTCCTGTAATGTTCTCCTGAATCAATGACCGGCAAATTTGACGGCTCGCAAGCCCATCATCCCATAGTACGGAGGCACGAGAAACCGAACGCCGGTGTCCACGGATAACCCCTGCGCCTCGACGAGGACCTGGAGCTCGCACAGCCGGTACATCCGCACGTAGGTCCGATCAACGAGCTGCAGCCACCGATGCATCAAGTGGCAGTGCCAGAAATCCCGGCACCAATCAACCAAGGCCAATTGGCCACCTGGTCGCAGCACCCTCACACACTCTTGCAACACCTGCCGAGGTTCTCGCACGTGGTGGAGCATGCTGGCACAGACCACGATATCGAACTCTTCTTGACCGAATGGCAGGTCCTCGGCCTGAGCGACCTGAAAACTCACCTGGGGCACGTCGGCAAGTTTTTCTCGAGCGACGGCAATCATCTGGGGCGCAACATCAATGCCTGTGATTCTCAGCTGAGGAAAGCGCCCAATAGCCATGCGCTCAAACTCGCCTGTCCCACAACCGACATCAAGGAGGCGTGTGGCTCTCGTGAGGCTCAAAGGCTCAAGCGCGCATTCGAGGGTCTGTTTGATGTACGCCTGCCATCGGCGGTCATAGTGTTTCGCGAGTCGATCATAATGGGCCGCAATGGAACTGCTCGCCCCACGATGCCTCATGGCTCTTGCCTCGGATCCTCTCATCCTGCTCTCACGTGTTCGTTGCCACTCATCAAGCGGCCGGCTCCTTACGCGGATTCATCCTGATAGCGTTGAAACACGAGGCAGGCATTCGCGCCGCCAAACCCGAAGCTGTTCGACATCACCGTCTGGAGGTGCGCATGGTCCTGACGTGCTGTCACAATCGGCATCCCCCGAGCTTCCGAGTCCAACGTGTGGATATTGGCCGAGGCCGCGATGAAGTCGCCTTCGAGCATCAACAGACAATACATCGCTTCATGGACCCCCGCTGCACCAAGCGAATGACCTGACAGCGACTTACTGGAGCTGATGGCAGGGACCTCGTTGCCGAAGACGGCTTTGATCGCCCTGAGTTCGGTGATATCGCCGGCGGGTGTCCCGGTGCCGTGCGCGTTGATGTACTGCACCGATCCTCTGACGGTTGCAAGCGCCTGTCGCATACATCGCACCGCGCCGTCGCCCGATGGGACCACCATGTCACACCCATCCGAGGTGGCGCCGTAGCCGATCAGTTCCGCAAAAATCCTGGCCCCTCGGGCAAGGGCATGCTCGAGCTCCTCCAACACCAACACCCCACCGCCACCGGCAATCACAAACCCATCCCGTTGCGCGTCATACGGACGCGAGGCGGTTTCTGGCGTCTCGTTGTACTTGGAGGAAAGGGCTCCCATGGCATCGAAGAGCATGGCGAGCGTCCAGTGCTCCTCCTCACCACCCCCGGCGAAGATGATGTCTTGTTGACCCCACTGAATGTGCTCCATCGCGCTGCCGATACAGTGGGCACTGGTCGCGCAAGCGGCGCTGACACTGTACCCCAGGCCTTGAATCTTGAACGCCGTGCTCAGGCACGCCGCCACACTGCTGGTCATCGTGCGCGGGACCAGAAACGGGCTCACCCGTCGAATGCCTTTGCTCCTCAAGACATCAGCCGCCAGTACGACGTTGGCAGGGGAGGCGCCGCCCGTGCCCATGATGAGGCCAGTGCGCGGATGGGAGACGTCCTCGGCCTTCAGGCCAGCTTCCTCGATGGCCTGCTGCATCGCCAGATAGGCGAACGCGGCGGCATCTCCCATAAACCGTCGAGCCTTGCGATCGATCTGGGCCTCCAGATCGACGTCCACACTCCCAGCCACTTGGCTGCGGAGGCCGAACTCACGGTACGCTTCCTTGAAGCGAATCCCCGATCGGCCCTGTCGCAGTGATGCGAGCACCGTCGACGTATCGTTGCCGAGGCAGGAGACGATCCCCCGGCCAGTCACCACGACGCGTCTCACGACCGCTCCATGAGGAGGTACTGAACCACCTCCTGTGCCGTGTAGGAGGTCTTCCCATCGTGGAGAAAATGAGCCAGGTGCTTGACATCATCTCCGGCGGTCACCAACGGAGGTTCCAGATATCCGGTCCGCTGGCGCTGGGCCA
>Ga0209515_10008777_pt1 | contig 11684 bp, 15 predicted proteins | sample Subgroupgradi54m_FD_187454 | JGI IMG/M metagenome (GOLD analysis project Ga0209515, IMG submission 187454) | Subsurface groundwater microbial communities from S. Glens Falls, New York, USA - GMW60B uncontaminated upgradient, 5.4 m (SPAdes)... ... | reverse complement strand
GAATTGGGCCGACCTGGATTCGAACCAGGGACCAAGTCATTATGAGTGACCTGCTCTAACCGCTGAGCTATCGGCCCGAACTGACATTTTAGCGAGTTTTGGCTTTCGTTGTTATCCATTTGTGTCGTCGTGGGTTATCGCTAATTCCAGTTTTCCTTCGTTTGCCCCATTTTGCCCTGTTTGTGCGCGGCGCGTTTGCGCCACGTTTGCGGAGACCAGTCCGAAAATCTGTTTATCCAGCTTTGCCCCCGCCTCCTTGTGAGTCTCTGGCATCAGGTGCCCATAAACGTTCAGGGTTGTAACTACCGAGGCATGACCCATTTGATTCTGGACGAATTTGACGTTCTCTCCCTGATGAATCATGAGAGTGGCAAAGGTGTGCCGCAGGTCATGAAAACGAATCTGCCTTAGCCCTGCCCGGGTCAGAGCAGGGAAGAACTGGTGTTTGACCACGTAGCGGGGTTCCAGCGGTCCTCCGGAACGATTACAGAAAACCAGATCATGGGGCGAAACAGAGCCATTGATCTTGTGCAGTTCCAGCGTCTCTTTTAGTTTTGGCGACAGCGCGATAGACCGGCGAGAATAGTGCGACTTAGGAGTTACAAATATCCAAGTAGGTTCCTTCGGGTCCTTCACGTCATCCCGGGCCCTCCACCAGAGGGAACGCTTTACCTGGATTCGGTTCTGGACGAAATCAATATCTCCCCATTGAAGCCCCAAGAGTTCTCCTTGTCTCATTCCTGTCAGAATAGCGGTGAGGAACAGGCTCCGATAAGGCTCATCAGAATGCTGGAGAAGAAGCCTAATCTCATCCGGCGTTAGGAAGTCCATCTCCCTGGGAGGGATGGGAAGGCGCTTGATTCCCTCTGCGGGGTTCTGCTTGAGGTACTCCCACCGCTTAGCACACTTCAATATGGTCGAGAGCAAAATCAAGCTGTTGTTGGCCGATTTCGGAGCCAAACCACGCTCCTGAACGGATGCGGCGAGGAATCCTTCAATCATGCGGGTTGTTATCTGCGTCATGGGCAAGTGTCCGAAGAGGGGATTAAACCGTTTTTCGATGAGAAGACGGTAGGTTTCGTAGGTGGAGGGTTTGGTTTTGAGGGCCGCATAGTCCCGCAGCCACTTCTGACCAAACTCAGAAAACAAGATGGGGTTAGGCGAGAAATAGGTCCCGCCATTGAGTTCGGATAGAACCTGAGCTAACCGGCGCTCGGCTTCGTGACGGTTTGGGCCTACAGTCTCCCATCGCCTTTTACTGCCCACAGGATAAATGATGGCGTATCTTGCCTCCTTGTGGGTACAGGAGGATTGCGCTTTCCTACCACAGATGGAACATTTCTTAATGATGCAACCGCGTGCCATAGGTTTACCCGGAACATATTATATACGAAAACGTGTCTAATATGCAAGGGGTGTCTCCATGAAGGACAATGGCTATTTGAGTGATTACTTTGCCTTGGGGCCTGGTTTTCGCTCTTTCGAGACGAACTCTTGCAGGGAAGGAAGATCGATCAACCACGTACCGCCAGCTTTGCGTCCTCTGATTTCTTTGCGGATCATCAAGTGGCGGAGATAACCATCCGAGAGCTTGTACCGCTGGCTGGCCTCTTTGATTGTGATGATCTGAGAGAGACAATTCTGTTTTCTCATCCCACTTAGGATACAACACCGCACCCCTGCTTTCCAACGTCTCCGTTCTTCTTGAGAAAAGCCACCACATCGGCTACGTCGAACCGCACGTAACGCCCGACCCGAATGAAGGGGATAGCGGAGGACCCCAGGCGCGTCCGCTGATAGAGCCAATTTGGATGGACCCCCAAGATTTGAGCCATTTCCTGAATGTTTACCAGCCGAGTCACGTTGTCCGGCTCAGTCGGTGGATTGCACGGGGTGTTCCCACTCATTCTGTTTCCGTCTCCACTTCCTGGCTTTGCGACGGAGACGAAATCGGTTTCCAGCGGTAGTGGGCAGTTTTGCCACCCCTGCCGCCTTCTGTCTTGCGGTCCTCTCGGTCGAGTCGCCCCGCAGCTTTCAGGGTCTTGAGCGCCTCGTCTATAGTTTTCTCAGATACCCCCACATCCTTTGCTTGCGTGATCAGCGCCTGTCGTGCGACCCACTCCCCGCTCCGCAGGGCCGTTTCGAGGAACTCCCTAGCGGTTTCCAGCCGGGTTTCTTGTTTGAATGCCTCCGCTTCACCAGCGTAGGCCACGGTTGTTGTGTCCGGCTCCTGGTCTTTGATGTTGACGATAAACGCGGGAACCGCCTCGTCATACCTGGATTTGGAGTGTTCGACAATAAGGGCCTCCTCTTTGCGCTGGAGGGAGAGCAGGGTGTCTACGAAGGCAGCCTTCTCGCTACTTCCTCTGAGGAGCAAATCCAAACTAGGAGTCCCAAAGTTGCCCGGCTTGCGCTGATGGTCGGCGAAAAGGAACGTGCAGCTGAACTCCCGAATGAGATTCTTGACCACCTCGAAGACCCGAGCCATCTCTGAGGCAGAGTTTTCCTCAGCTCGATGCACCCGAATGAGGGAATCAATGATAACCAGGCCAGGATGCAGGGAGCTGAGGAGAATCCTCAGTTGTTCAACGGAATCTGACCTGGAAAGGGAAAACCCTTGCCCGACACAGAAATGCACGTCGAGACCGCCTTGCGAGAGCTTCTTGCCTCCCAGGAGCTTACGAAGGCGTTTTCTCAGCAGGCCGGGAGAAGACTCTTCGTCTAAGTAAAGCACCTTGGTTGCGGTGGTTGGGAACTGCCCCAGCCACTTTCCCCCTCTGGCGGCCTCAATGGCCAGGTCCAAGAGCATCCAGGATTTGCCGTACCCCGCTGGGCCAGCCAGAATACCTGCCCCCTCTTTGGGGAGGATGCGCTCCACACACCACTCGGTAGTTTGCCCACCGGATTCCAGAAAAGCGGCCAAGGGCATGGCTTGAAGCGGCTTCGATTCCGTTTCCGTCTCCCCCTTATTAGTAGAGGAAGACGGAGACGATTTCCCAGTGGGATAACGGCAGCAGAGAGCTTCGATCTCCCGTCTTAGCTCTTGTGTAGAAAATCCGCTGGCCTGAGCGTGCAATTTCAATAAAGCCACAATGTCTTCCGGTTCAAACCCCGCTCTATGGAGGCGCCCAGCGACTTTTGCGAAAGTGCTATTTCGATTTCCCTGCGTAAGACCAGTGAGGGCCTCGGCCATCCAGCCGGGCTTATTGAGCGTTTTGGGTTGACCCGTTGGAATGTTCAAGAAAGCTTCAAAATCGGACAGATTGTATTGCCGGTTAGGTTCCAGTTCGACGATAGTAACGGGAAGCAGGGCGGATGAATCTTTCAGGTTCTGAGTGCCGGGCAGCCGCAAGACCCTAGCCAACTCCGCAGCCGACGGGTCGGCTACTAAGGCGTGAGCAAGCGCCTTGAGGTAGGCTTCTAACCGAATAATACCCTCCGGGCCGGTGATCTGTTCTGCTTCCTTCAACCGCCAGTAGGGATGGTATCCGTGGCCGCTATCTATGATGGCTGTCGGTGGGAGGGGAAACTCTCGCAGATGCTTTAGGGCCTCTGTTTTGCCACCTGGTAACAGCTTGGCGTCCACATCCGCCCAGAGGCACCAGACGAGCCGAACGGCGTCCTTGGTGCCCTGTTGGCGGCTTCGGGGACAGACCCCAAAGTAGACGTTGAAGTGCTTGGCGAGGGCGTCGATCTCTGCCCACCTGGCACAAAGGGCCTCAATTGACGGGTAGAAATGGGGCTGTGAGTCGTGGTCCATCGGATGGATGGCCCGTATCTCGATGAAGCCACCCCGCAGATCGGGGAACAGCGTTTCAAGAAACTGAGGGACTGTTGACATGGGATTTTTCTGCACATTTTCGGATGAGCGTTTCGTATGCTTGAACAACTGCCCGTTCGATTTCATCTCCGGTCGTCCGGTCGATGGGATGGATGGCGCTGACCAGTTTTCCATTGCTAAGGACCCGGGCGGGATAAACCAAGCGGTATTGACCGTTGGGGCGGACGTGAATTCCGACGTCGCCGACATAAATTCTACCGTCTAGAACGAAGGAGACGAAAGCAAGCAAACCGTCTCCTTTCGGTTTGATGGGAACCAATGTGATTTCAGAAACTTGGATCGGCGTGTTTTGTTTCATATGCCGATTACAGCACAAGAGGAGAGTTTTGGCCTAACCAGCCAAAACTTACTTTTTGGTTGGAATCCGGAACGTATTCTGGGACAAGAGGTTGGAACTGATAATTTGAGGCGCCAGTTTGTTGATGTAATTGAAGATTCTAGTCCCACCTATGTTTTCATAGCGTAAAGATTTCTCCAGTTTCTTTGATACATATTCGCTTGGTGGGAGATCTTTGTGTTTCTCAAAGTACCTCATACAAATCCGAAGGATTCTCTGTTCTAGTTCCTCGTCTCTTTGGTTGCGAACACCGCCTCGCGCCTCCTTAATAATTCCAAGCTTCCTGAAAATAGACTTAACCTGTTTTATCATCGGCGTGTTTTTCAGTCCAAAACGATAGTCCGTAAATAGCTGAATAGGAACCTCTATGGCATCGGCAGTGTACCCCTTGAATCCGCTAGGCAGTGTTGCTTCACCTTTCCAGAGAACGACTCCTTGATTCAATCGCCAAAAGAGGGTATCCCCACCACCAAAAACGTCCAACTGAAAAACTGTCTGCCCCAACTTCTTGAAAAGCAGGAGAGGTTCATCTTTTTCGATAGGCTGAATGAGTACGGCATCATAAATTCCTGCTTCAACAGCTGCCTTGATGGAGGGTTGTGCCTTGTAGAGAAGCTCGGCTACAGCAAGTTTTCTGAGCTTTCCTTGGGGATTGCAAAACGAAATCTTGACCTGTTCGGCCATCGGGTCAAGTTTGGCAAGATCGAGCTTCTGTAGAAATCGGACAAACTTATCTCGTTGTCTGCCGTAAGCAAAGTTCTGTGCTACCTTCCTCGCCTGGAGGGAATCTCGACTCTTTTTTTCCGCTTCATAGAGTTCCCGAAGTTTATCCCAAGGTATTTCTTTGTCACTTCCACGAAGATTATCCAGTGTTTTTCGCCACATCTTCTAACCCCATTATAGATTAGGCAATCAGTTTAATGCCTGTTTTGGTACTACTATCCTGAGTCCCTCTCCGTCTCAGTGATAGTGATATTATACTAGCTGATAAACGCTACTTACTGATGGCCTTGTGAAAAAAGTAAGGTCATAAGAACCGTGAAAACGTCACGATTAAGTCGATAAGAATTAGGAGTAATTATGGCGGTAAAGAAACTGGGTGATGTGGGTATCCTCTCTGTTGGACCAGTAAGTGATGGTAATTTTTTTGATGGCGAAAGGCGCGTTCTTGCTCAGAATGCCCCTGTTTTTTGTATTTTAGGTGGTCCTGTCTCCAAGGTTTTCTTCAGCGAAACACTTACAACTGAACTCCTTAATAATCCTAGTCATAAGGATTTATGCCAAAAGAAGGACGCAGCCAAGGCAGCTATCCAATCAGTGTATAAGGAGTACCCTTCCCGTTATCCGAGGCTTAGCATAGAACAGAGTCGTGAGCGAAGTGAACGTCTTAAGCCTTATCAGGAACAGGAAAAAATATGTCTTGGCGAGATGCGGAAGATCGGTGCAGAATTCTGCGTCGATCTTCTAAGACGAGCAGACACGAAAGTCATTCCATTGCGAGAATTGAAAAGCGGTATTCAGTACGGTCTCTATAAGAATGCTATTTATAAGTTTGACCGACCGGGATACTCAGAGGAAGAAATGCTTTTGCAGGTGATGGATTTGGAAGATGATGAAAGACAACGATTCGAGCGACTGAAACACAAATTTAGTGTAGCTAGACATGAAGAAGTGTCTGAAAATAGAGAGCGAATTTCAGAAGAAGTTCGTGTTGCTGTTTGGAGAAGAGACCAGGGTAAGTGTGCGAAATGCAGTAGTCGCGAAAAATTGGAGTATGACCACATCGTACCTGTATCAAAAGGTGGAAGTAATGCCATCAGGAACATTGAGCTTCTCTGCGAAAAATGCAATAGGGAGAAAGGAAATACTATTTGATGGGGCTAGGCATATTGAGAATGATCAGCAGAACGCCATTCGGGCAACCCCAGACCGTATTCTCTGATGGATGAAATTCTCATAACAATAAAAGAACAGGCGGGGGATCTTTTTAAAAAGAGTTTTGCAGAGTGTCTCCGGATTCGAGACGAAACGCTGACTTTGAGGAGCGCAGACCAGAACGAACAAAATCGCATTGCCATTGCTAAGAAAAATCTTATGGATTCAGCTCAGCTCGCCGGACAGATTATTCGTGCTTTAGATGGGGGTAGTCTACTTCTAGCTTTGATTGGTCTGAAGTCACTCGTAGAAAGCTTAATCAATACTAAGTACACTTTTGCCCATCCCAGTAAAAAAGACCAGATTCAATGGGCTTATAAGGTTTGTAAGGATTATTTCGAGAGGGGAAATGATCCGATAGCTTTGAAAAGCAAACTCAATGAGACAGCGGTAGCCAAACGAGCCAAGCAGGTTGGGTTAGAAGAAATTTATGAGAAAACATATGGTGGGTTGTGTAATTATGACCACATGTTAGTTCATACAGGTTTACTAAACACCCCCCAAAAATTTAGAGAACTAACACGAGATTGTTATGTTACTACCTTGACGGTCTTGCATGATATACGTTGTGATATTCAGAAGCACTTCAATGCTAGTGTTGGCGAAGGCGACCTTCATCAGCAAATCATATTGTTTCGTGACACCTATCCTGAGGCATCCCCATGCTAACACTGTGCCAACAAAACTTCTCAGGCGGTCATTCTCCCGATGCTTAGCGTAGAAAGCTTTATATCTCTGGTCGATAACAAATTCTGGAAACATATTCATCGAGGGACAGATTTTCCAAACAAGGGTAGGGTGCCCGATAGAAAGAAATTCCTCTCCAGTTTGTTTCATGAAGTAAAGGCAGCTAAATATGCACCCTCACCACCTCGCGGTTACGTTGTTTCTCACAAAGAAAATCTAGTAGTTCGTTTTATTCCAGCACTTACCCGAGAGGATTACTGCGTTTACTTCTATTGTTTACGGGCGCTAGAGGATGAGCTTGCAAAAAATAGGGTTGAAGGAACTTATGGCGGATGGAAACTAGGAGGAAAGATTAGAAAATTAGAGAATTCCGAAGAGGAGGCAATGGATGTTCCCTACGGTTCCGATCATGGCTATAACAAGCATGCTTGGAAGGAAGCATGGACGGAATTCCAAAGAAAAGCTTACGAACTCCATTCAAATAACCGTTACCAATATTACGTAGTTTTCGATGTCGCCAACTTTTACGATTGTATAAGACTGGATCGTTTAGAAAACCTGGTGCGGTCTGTCGTTGGGAGTGAAAAATCCCAAGAAGTAAGCTTGTTATTTTATTTTCTATCTCATTGGAATAGAAAATATCTCTCGTATGAAAGACAAAGCGTGGGTCTTCCACAAGACGAGGTCGGCGATTGCTCAAGAATCCTTTCAAATTTTTATCTCCAAGATTACGACTCCTATATGTCAAAGCTGACCCGAGAAGTGAAGGCTCGGTACTTACGCTATGCAGATGACCAGATTTTGGCTTGTCGTACCGATAAGGACGCAAAGAAACTCATGTTTCACGCCTCTGAAGGATTGGCCAAAATAGGGTTGAATTTAAACGCAAGTAAGGCCAGGTTTTTTGATAGGGTGCAATACGAGCAATATTGGTCGTTTGACATATTCGAGCTGTTATCAGCAATTGATGATAATCGGAATATAGTTAAGGCCTATCGCCTGTTTAAGGCAAGGAAGGCGAAGCTGGCCAAAACCGGTGAGAAGATGAAAACGGCCCCCGTTCTAAAGAGATTCCTTAATTGTCAGCTTGGGAAATTGCCGGGGATTACTCGCGGCGGAATTATTAAACTCGTTTTGGATGACGATTTTATCAAGAACGCGAACAGTTATTATCTTGGGAAGACATATTCGCTTCTGGATCGACAAGGGAAAAGAAAATTTATTGACAAACTTGAGGGTCTCTCTGAAAGCGTCCTGTTTAATCAATATCATTTACGAGTAATTAGATTTGCAAGGGAATCCAGAATTTCTCTGTGGAAATTCCGGAGGGTTAGAGAGAATCTTCGCCAAATGAACCGGTGGGATCGTAGCCGTCTTGAGTCAGTTCGGTAAAAGGAGTGGAGCGAGGTATTCTGTGTTGCAAGGTGGCTAAAACAATCAGGCGAAGAACTGTCGGCTCTCTGACGTTTTTCTCAAACTGATAGGAAAGATAAGATTTTATGATTGGTCAGAGTGAGACGCTACAGGAAGCGGAGGTGAAAGCAGTTGAAATAATGCGTCGTGAGCTGGGGCCTCATCTTGCGCTCACCCAAGATGCCCATAATCTTATTGGAATGGCTCTCATTTCCAACCCCCAAGGACCTGTTTTAGATCTTCCGTTGTCCTTGAAAGTGAGCACCAACCTTTTAATCCGAATTGCAAACGATCTTCGTGGAACGGTCATTCTTGCGGAGCGAGGATACCCCTTGCAAGCTCTGACCCTTGCAGCCTCAGTCTATGAAGCTGCGATGCAAGTGGCCTATATAGGGAGCGATGAGAAGATTGCCCGGGAATGGGTTGATCATGATAAACCGGATGCGTTTTTCAAAAAGATCGAGCAACTTACCACCGAAGTTTTTCGGAAACTTGGCATCCCTGACGCCGATGCTCAAGCAAAAAGGGACTATCGTGTTTATCAGCAGTTCTGTATGGCGAAGCATCTCAACCCACTTTTGCAGAAACACTACAGCTTTCAAAAAATAGGTGAATGGGTGGTCGCCCTAAATGGACCCGACTGGTCAGATCTTTCGATCAAGGGGGCGTGGTTCGCCCTCGACTACTCAGAGCGGTTTGTCTATATAGCGCTAGCAGCTTTCATTAATTCTCACGTGCCTTCTCAAAGGCAAGTTGGTTTAGCGGAACAGATCAATTCGTTTGCGGCAAAAAGGCAAGAGTTAAATCAGGCGGCTCAGAAGAGATGGGGAACAGAAGACCCATTTCAAGGGAAGTGGAGGTCGTAGGATGGATGAGGCGCTTAAGGCTAAGCTCGATCAATTACAGGAACATGTGAGTTCAATTGAACGGCTGCCCGATTTTATCGCGGCGACGGACAATCGTACCGCCAAGCATTTGTCGAAGATCTATGTTTTGCTGACAGAGAGCATGATTCGATACAACGCTTCCTCTGAACGGTCGAATAAAACTCTACTATGGTTGACAGCTGTCATCGTCGCTTTAACCGCTGTCCTTGTCTTTTTAACCGCCGTATTGCTCTTTAAGTGAATTGAAGAAGCTTAGATGGGGTAGTTTTTAGGGCTTTCGCTATTTTGTCGATCGTGTCAACGCGAACTGCCGGTGGGTTCTTTCCCTCGATTCTCTGAACATACTTGTAGTCCAGACCGGTTCTTGCCGCAAGCTTTTCTTGGGTTAGCCCTACTTGATGGCGCCTCTGTTTAATCCTTTTCGCTAGATTTAGCCGAACGCTCTCTCCCATGACACCGCATTATGGTGCGGTGCTATAATGGAAAACACCTAACGATACTACGGTGTATCGGCTATTGGTCTATAGCTCGCGAGGGTATGGAGGGCCTATGCACAAGCGATTTGTCATGGTCGGTATTTTATTTTTCTGTGGAATCTTCTGGGGATCTCATTCAATAGTTGTGTCAGCCGGACAAACCGATGACTATGCGGACCTCCCGGCTCCTTTAGCAGAGAAGATGCGGCGATTGAAGCAAAGAACTTTGGAAGAGAAAGCCAAAAACGAGGAATATGATAAAGCACATCCGGGATGGCGTGAAGATGCAAAGAAAAGACAGGCGGAATTTGAAAAGGAATTTCCTGAATTGGCACGTGAGGCCAAGGAAGCGGAACGCGGAATGATGGAGGCCCCATCACCGTTGGAGGAAGAAATCAACGCATGGACGGCTTCAAAGACGAAAGAACTAGACCGACGTGAAGCTGAACTTCAAGCCGAACAGGCTCACAGGGATCAGGAAGCAACCCAAACAGAGCTTCACCGCATTGGAGACAAGCTCCAGAGAATTGAAGAACAACATCGAAATTAAAAGTTAGTAAAGAGGATTTGTGCCACGAAAGAGCAATGCATGAACTTTAATGCGAGCAGCCAAGCCGTTGCTGGTGCCTTGCACCAAAGTGCCAACCAGATTTTGCAGCGCATCCAAACATCCCTGCGTCACTCTTCGGACAAAAGCCGGACTTTGGCAAGAACCTGCGTTATCATTGATTCCGAAGTGGATGCCTCCGCAGCGCTGGCAGCATGCCTTGGTATGCAGCGGGGGCTCAAAGTATGGGTGGCTACTTCAGGGGAAGAGGGGCTGGGCATTATCCGGCAGGTACATCCTGCGCTGGTGCTGGTGGATTTGAAGCCGAAGGGAATTGGTGGACAGGCGTTGCTCGCCTACATCCGCCGGTTGAGCCCGCGCAGCCGGATCGTCATTCTCACCGGTTGGACAAATGAGTACCTTGAGGCCGTTGTTCGGGAGTTCCAAGTGGAGGCATACTGTGTGAAGCCGATAGCTCTGGAAGCGGTACTAGAGATTGTCCGGCCAGCATGAGGCGTATAATGCAATACCGTATCCCTAAAAAAGGGTGCGGTGTCCAAAAGGGCCGTAGCAGACTTGGAGGACCTAACTCGGGATGGAAGAACCAGGGGGAGCTTCAACACGTAGAAAGTCAACAAATTCAAACGTTTTCAGCCCTCCTCTCAAGCTTCAGCGATTTGTCCAAGTCCTTATGTCAGAAGAGGTTGCTCTCAATAAAACCGAGGCGCAACGTATCAGCGGCGTTGACAAAGGCGTGTTCTACTACCACCTCAAGCGCAACCCCGAATTCCGCCGTTGGCTCTCGGAGCAGTGTGACATTATGCTGGTGGTCAATAAAGTTGCTGCCACTTGTGGCTTGATAAAGGCTATCCAGCGTGGCGACCTTCGAGCCATCCGCCTCTCCTACGAGCTTGAGGGAAAGCTCAAATCTCGCCTAGTTCGTTAAAATCGTTTATTTCGTAACTACAATTTGCAGGTAACGCTAGCGGTGGTGGCAGAAGTAACGGCGAAGCTCCGTGGGCGCTTGAGGATATAATGGAACTGGTGAATAAGGAGGATAAATGAGCAGTCCCTTGTGGGAGCGTGCGATCGTGTTCGCTGGAGCATTTGTATTTGTTTTAATCTGGATCGTCAAAAATGTTGATTATGAAAATCTGGTGAAGTGGAGAAATATCGTCCGAAAGAAAGAAGGTAACTGGACAGTTTGGGCGCTAATGGTTTTAATTCTTCTAGTTCTCGTAATGGCCTATTGCGTTTACTGGACTATAGCTCACCGGCTGAGCTGATGCAGGTCAAACTGGGACGTATTGAGTGAACAGCCGTCTAAACCTGAGGGAGAAATCACAGGTGTCATTTCGCAAACTCGGCATAGCAATTCGACGCGCCGTCGAAGTTTTCAAAGACCATCAGAGTGCATCTTCAACAGATGGACAGAATGGGGTGTACCCCGTGGTTTGGACAGTTTTAAGGCCTTGTTAAGGTAGTAGATGTTGACGTTACGTCGTCCCGCGATTTTTTTTTGCGCTCTCTTCCATTTCCTATCAAGCCGCCTTGAAGTAGA
>Ga0209515_10008774_pt1 | contig 11687 bp, 8 predicted proteins | sample Subgroupgradi54m_FD_187454 | JGI IMG/M metagenome (GOLD analysis project Ga0209515, IMG submission 187454) | Subsurface groundwater microbial communities from S. Glens Falls, New York, USA - GMW60B uncontaminated upgradient, 5.4 m (SPAdes)... ... | reverse complement strand
CGATCGCCCAGTTGGTGTTCGGAATATTTGATGGGGATGAACGGAACGATGTAGGTCCAGTCCATCGGACGTCCGGCGGTGACCGCCATCTCCTGCAGGCCGAGGCCCAGGAACGGCCAGGGCCGGTATTCCAGGCGATGCGCCACCACGTGGGCCAGGGAGTCCTTGTCCAGACCGGTGCGTTCGGCCACGATCTTGATGTAGTTGAATTTGCCCGCGCGGAAGGCAAAGCGCACTTGCGTCATGGGCGCCGATTCTCCGGGCCTGCGGAAGCCGCGGCGGTGGTCTCCCGGGAACGGGGTTCCGGGAAATCCGGCGGAGTCGCTGACGGGCAATGAGTCCTGGACCCAGAACCACGGTTGTTGGGAAAGGAAGGAATGCTGCCAGATGCCCGGACCCCATTGGTTCCAATCGCTGCCGAGTTCCAGGCGCAGGCCGGGCGCTTCATAGCCGACCACGGTGCGGAAGGCGTCGAAGGTGCCGACCGTCCTGGCCTGGCCCGCCTTGCCCTTGCGGTCGGTGTTGTACGGCAACCCGCGGACGGGGTCGTAGTTCTCGATCAGGCGCGGATGCAGGGAGCGCTCCTGACCGCTGCCGACCCAAGAGAGGAATTGCAGCCTTTCCATGTAGGATCCTTCCACGGACGCGGAGATGAATCCGAAGCCGTGGGTCTGGGCGCGGGGGATGGAGTCCGCGATGTAGCCGCCGTTGAAGGATTCCCCGTGGACCGTGAACTGCACGGTCGAATCGCGGTAGCCGAGGGGATGATAGCGCCCGTCCCGGCTTTCCAGCAGGCCGAATTCCTCGCCGTAGGCGTCCAACCGCGCGCGTTCCCAGGCGGGCAAATCGCCCGCGTGAGTCTGCGCCTCCCGTAACAGGGAGGTTACCTCGGATCGCGGCAGAGGCAAAGCGTTCAGATAGCCGGGCGCCACGCGGCGTTCCAGTTCCAGGCGGCGGAGAAAGGCGTACACGGGATGGGATACGTCAACGGGGGTTGCCCTCGATGAGGGCGCCAGCGCCAGGAAGATGATTGCTATCAGGATGTGATTGCGGATGGGGATGCGGGCGGGAAAGAGAAAGAGGAACCGGAAGGCCGCGGTGCGGGTCTTGATCGGAGGCATTCCCCTAAAGATACCATACTTGATCGACGGTCGATGCCGGGACGCCTGGCAAATGATATTATTCATGCCGTGGAAGACTGGGCAACGGCCCGCATTCCGGGTATTTTTTACCGGCCTCCAGTTGGGGCGGCGACGGCGGCGGCAGCGAAGGCGTGGATGACGGATAGATTGCAAAGTTTGCGAAGGGCGGATATCGCGGCTTGCTGCCTCTTCGCCACGCTGCTGGTTTTCGCATCCTGCCGGTTTGAAACCACTTTCACCCAGCCGGTTTCCCCGGTAGCCGTGGTGCCCGATGCCTCGCTCCCGATCGTACCCGTCGATCCGGGCGGCCCCACCCATCGTCTCGCTTATCTCGTCACCTCCGGCGGCACCTCGTCGAAACGGACCTGCTCGGTCGAGATCCGCATCAACGCCTGGCCCGCCGGCGAGGCCAGGATTTTCCAGGCCCCGGTCTTCTACGCGGACAATCCCGTAATGCCCGCTCCCGGCTACAAGGCCGCCGACGTGACCGTGAAAGACTCCGCGGGCAATGCCCTGGCGGCCAAGGACACGGCATTGGGCGACGCCAAACTCAGCGGCAATTTCATCTCCGTTCCGGCCGCCGCGCGCACCCTTGCCTATGCCGTGGATTTGGCGCCCCGCGACAGCGCGCGCTTCGGCCTGCCGATTCCCACCACCTCCCCCGGCGTCGACCTCATCGATGGCGCCTATTATTTCATCCTGCCCCTGTTGGGCCGGGACTATGCGACGCAGTGGCGTTCGCCCGCGCAGCTTTCCCTGGAATTCGCGGAGGCTCCGGGCCGGACTTTGGCGGGCGTCGATGCGAAGCGTACCTTCGCCACCAACTACGAGTTGATGTTCGTCCGCGGCGCCTTCGATCCCGTGCGCAAGCAAACCATCTCCGTCCGCAGCCATGCCGTGACCATCTACGCGACTACGGCCGATACCTTCAACATCGACGTCTTCGGGGATCTGCTCACGCGATGCGTCGGCCTGGTGGAGGATTCCCTCATGGTCCTGCCCACCAAGAATTATGCGGTGGGCGAGAACACCCAGTTCTGGGGCATAGAAGGCGTACAGGGTTATTGGTTCAAACCCCAGGCCGCCGCCATCCCCGCAGTCCATGTGCATGAACTCTGCCACACCTTCGTGGGCATCTTCCATTCCGATTTGGAAGATCCATGGTGGAAGGAAGGCGTGACATCCTATCTGGGATATCTGCTTTCGCTCCAGAACGGGCTGATGGGGGACACGGCATTCGCCAGTGCCGTGCTCAGCTTGCGCGATACCTTGCCCGCGGTCCAGCATTACGCGCTCTCCAGCCCCTATATCCGCAACCACTTGTTCGTGACCATGGATTCGAACTTCGTGGAGCCTCCGGACCTGGAAAACTTTCCCGGCCTCGTCTATGGAAAAGGCAGCCAAGCCGCCATGATTCTTGACCGCTATATCCAGGAAAGCACCGGCGGCAAGAAATCCATCTACGATCTGATCAGGGACGTGGTCGGTTCGTATGGAAACGCATTCCGCCGGTCCGATCTGGTCGCATCCGTGAACCGCGTGGCCGGCAGCGATGCGGGTCCCTTCCTGGAACACCTGCTGGACCATGCCGGCCCCCTGGGCGCCGACAGCCTCGGCCACACCTACGCCGCCCTTCGCGCCTTGGGCCGCTTCGGTCCCGGCGGCGGCAAGTCCAAGATCCACGGCATCGATCCGGATTCGATCCCCGCTTCCGCCGCCTCCGTGTCCGACGCCCCGCGTTCCTCCATCTCCAAATCCGCCGGCCCCGGTCGCGCACCGGGTACCGTTACTCCTGAGATACCCCGCGTCCTCCCCTTCGGGTCCAAGCTGTGAAGGGCCTGGACGAAGTCATGCGCCTTAAGCGCGTCCACGCCCGCTGGTCCCGCCTCAACGTCCTCTTCGGCATCCTTCCCGTCTTCTGTCTCATCAACCGTTTCAAGCCCATGCTCTCGGACGGCTATGGGGGAGACCTGATTCCAAGTCTCCTCCCCGAAGCCCTCTCGGCCCATTACAACCTCATTCTCCTCGCGGCCCTGGTCATCCTCCTCGCCAGCGAATTGCTCCGCCGCCGCTTCCATTCCCAACACAAAGAAGACCTTTTGCTCTAACTGATACTGCCGGGTCGAATCTGGGCGAGAGAGTTCAAAATGCAAAGTGCAAAGTGAAAAATGCAAATTGAAGAGTGAAGATGATTCGCGAAGCCTGGTCATGCTCCCAATCCAGGTTGGATAATGGGAGGGATGTTCCTTCCCATCAAAACCCAAGGCTATGACGGCAGGCCCCGGCCATGCCTTGTGGGCATACTCATCGTGTGCGTACTCATGCAGCTTTGGGCCTGGCGCGACAATTCCAAACACGCCGCGGCGGTGACCCTGCTCAAGTACGGCGGCACGCCATCCTGTACCCCCGGCAAAATCTCCCAAAAGGCGATTGCAACCGCGGAGGATTTCGGGATCCTGAAGTCCACCGGAATTCAGATCCAAAGACCGGAAGTCGCCGTGAACCGCCTGGAACAAATGCGCAAAGCGTCCATGGTCTATCGATCGGGCCTGGTCGCGGATCATCTCAACCCGTTGAATTTCCTCACCGCTCTTTTCACCCACACGGGCTGGATCCATTTCGTTTTCACCCTCTGGTTCCTCTACCTGGCCGGCTCCACCCTCGAGAAATACTTGGGCACCGGCCTTTTCCTCGGCGCCTTTTTCGCCTGCGGCATCCTGGGTGAACTGGCTTACCTGATCGTCTTCGGCCACACCGATGCATCCACGGGCTTCGCTTTGTTGGGCCCATCCGGCTCCCTCGGAGGGCTGATGGCCGCCTATGCCGTCACCCACTGGAACACCCGCGCTACCCTTCTCGACTTCGTCTTCGGCGCCTCCCGCGGCCTCCGCGATTTCCCCGTCCCCCGCATCTTCGCCGCCTGGACCCTCCTGGAAATCCTCACCGCCTTCTTCCCCCCCGGCCGCGGCGGCCCTTTCGCCCTCACCGCCACCGCCACCGGCGCCCTCGCCGGCCTGGCCCTGGCCGCCATCCTCCCCGGCCAATCACCCCGCTCCACATCATTCCCACAACCCAACTGGCCCCCCTGAATAACCGGCATCGGAATACCCGATCCGGTAAATCCAATCGCCCCGATGTTGCAACCGTAATAGGCCAACCGCACCTTTCGTCAAGCGATTCGAGAGAGCGAAACCGAGATCCACGGCTATCTTCGTTGCGGAATAGGGGATCGAGAACCGCACCGAAACGCAACGGTTGACCACATCCTTCCCGCGTGAGAAGGTGGAAGAGAGTAACTGGAAGCGCGATAAAGAATAGTGGCTGGAGTTCACTGTCAGCGTGAGACGATTGACCTCATCGCGGAATAGTGAATCGAGAACCGGAGCGCAATGATTGACCTCATCCGCCCCGTCGGGAGAATGTGGACGAGGGCAACCGGAATTGCGACCCATGAGTACGTCCGAAGGTAATGGTAGTGCCCTCTCCGGCCACGTCCATGCGGGATTGCGAGGCCGCGGCAGGCGGGCGTGACCGGGTGCGGGTTCCGGGCGCTTCAAAGCGGAAGACGTCTTGGGGAAGGATGTAAACCCAGGGAATTGAACGCCTGTGCGCCCGGCGCGAGACTCAGGGAAGGATGCACAGGCATCTCTTCCCCAAGACGTCAATCAACCACGCAGCTCAGACCAGCTTTGCTGGCGCCCGGAACCCGCGCCCGGGCACTCCCGCAGACCCACGCCCGCGGAAGCCCTCAATGGAAGCGGCAGCTGAAAGCCCTGCCGTGATGCCGCGCCGCCAATCATGTATCATAGCACTTCATGATCCCCTCCTCGATCCACTTGTACTCCCCGTTCATCATCGACTTGGCGATCTTATTCGCCTGGCGATCGTCGTTGTCGCTGATGCCCGCGAACAACGCGTCGACGCGGCGGCGTGATTCCTTGCAGAAGTAGCTGGCGAGATGGACGTAGTGGGGATTCTTGGGATCCTGCTCGTGGCGCAGCTTTGCCAGGGAACAGACCGAGGCCATGGCGAACAACTCGGTGCCGATGTCGACGAAGCGGGAGAGCAGCACCTGCTTGCGCTCCAGGGTGTTCTGGTACATGCCCATGGCGTGGAAGATGCTGCGGGCCAATTGATGCGAAGTGCGCTCCACGAAGTTCATGTGCCGGGACAGTTTGGGTCCGAACTCGGAATAGCCCGGGAACACGCTGGAATTGATCCACTGGGTGGGATACCACTTGCTGTAGAAGTTGGCCATCTTGAGGCCGGCCTTGAGCTTGCGGCCGATGGGGACCTTGAGCATGATTTCCGCGGCCACCTGCATGTGCGGATCCATGGCCTCGCGGGCCAGGAACAGATGCATGATTTCCGTGGTGCCTTCGATGATGCGGTTGATGCGGCAGTCGCGCATCATGCGTTCCACCGGCACGGCCTTCTCCCCGCGGCCCTTGAGGGACTCGGCGGTTTCATAGCCGCGTCCACCGCGGATCTGCATGGTTTCGTCGATCATCTTCCAGGCGGCTTCGGAACAGAACATCTTGGCCATGGCGGCTTCGATGCGGATGTCCACTCCGGGCTTGTCCGCCATCGCCGAGGTCAGCCAGGTGGTGGCCTCCATGGCGAAGAGGGTGGAGGACATGAAGGCGATTTTGTTGGAGACGGCTTCGTGCTTGCCCACGGGCAGGCCCCACTGCACGCGCTCATTGGCCCAGTTGCGCACGATGTTCATGCACTGTTTGCCCATGCCCACGCAGGCGGCGGGCAAAGTCAGACGGCCCACGTTCAGGGTGCTGAGCGCGAGCTTGAGGCCCTTGCCCAACCCTAAGATGATGTTCTCGGCGGGAACCTTGACGTCCTTGAAGCTGATGAGGCCGTTCTGGATGGCGCGGATGCCCATGAAGTCGCAACGCCTTTCGGTCTTGAGGCCGGGCGTGCCTTTTTCAACTATGAAGGCCGTGATCTGGGTGATCTCTTTACCGTTCCGGATCTTGGGCGGGGTGCGGGCCATGACCACCAGGATGTCGGCGGCGGGGCCGTTGGTGCACCAGAGCTTCATGCCGTTGATCAGGTAGTGTTTGCCGTCCGCGGTGGGGGTGGCCGTGGTTTCCATCTTGGCCGGATCCGATCCCACGTTGGGCTCTGTCAAGGCGAAAGCCGAGATGGCGCCTTCCCGGAAACGCGGGAGATACTTCTTCTTCTGTTCCGGGGTGCCGAAGAGCTTGAGCGGCTGGGGCACGCCGATGGATTGATGGGCGGACAGCCAGACGGCCGTGGATCCGCAGTACGAAGCGATCATGCCGACGACGCGGTTGTAGTTCACCTGGGTCAGCCCCAAGCCCCCGTATTCCTTGGGGATTTTCATGGCCCACAGGCCCATCTTGGTGAATTGGTCGAGCACCTTCTTGGGGACTTCCCGGGTGCGGTCCACTTCGTCCGGATTCAGGTTGGCGAACAGGTATTCGGAGACCTCTTTGCAGAGTTTGTCGCCGATCAGTTTGTCGTCGGCGGATTGCTCGGGGAAAGGGACGATGAGCTCAGGTTGGAACTTGCCCATGAAGAGTCCGCCCGCGAAACTGGGGCTGGCCCATTTGTCTTCGCGCGAGGATTCGGCCACCATCATGGCCTCGGCTTTTTCCTTGGACATCTTGGAGGTGTCGATTTTGATTTCGAATTCGGCTTCTTTCGCGTCCTTGGTCTCGGCCATGGCTTCCTTCCTCCGTAGATATTCTGCGGATGTATCTGGCTAATATCATACACCAAAGCGATCCCCCGGGCCATGAAAACAGATTGCCGAAAAGTCAGGGAACGCGCGCGGAATCCCTTACGTAAAACCGGATTCAGCCCTGGCGGAAGGTCGGAATAAATCGTTGGGAAATACCGCGCATGGGGCCGGTCGGGGAAGATGGAAAAAAAGGAATGGAGCGACGGGGTTGGGCGGGGAAGGAGAGAGTGGGGAAAAGCCGGAAGGGGATCGAATGCGAAACCCGGGCGCCGCGCGCCCGTGCTAGATCAATGGATCCGGCAGCCCGGGACCCAGATGGAGGCGATGCTCAACACCAAGGCCGCGGCCACCGATCCGATGCCGATGGCGAACATTTTCTTCTGGCCTTTTTCCAAACCCTGGGTGAAGATCAAAAGGCCCTTGAGCGATTGACCCAGCAGGATCCCGCCGAAGCAGCTGAAGACGCAAACCAGACTCAGCACTAACATCATATGATCCGCTCCTGTAGGAATTATGGTCCTATTATACTTTGTCGGTAGTTGGTGTACAACCATGAGACGGGGGATTCTTCGGGGCGACTCTCCGTAAGTCTGGAGTCCGGATCACCGCTTGCGAACGCCGAGGTCTGGAGTCTGGAGCGAAAATCCGGAACTTTGCCGGGTTTTTCCATTCCATGAAAGCAAACGGCGGCCGGCTTTCGCCGAACCGCCCAGGTTACCTCGGATTTTCTTGCTCCAGACTCCAGACCCTGGACCCCGGACCAGGGAAAAGAATCAATGGTGCGACCCTGTCTTCTCAGCCCGCCGGCGTCTTCGACTTCTTCAGCTTGACGTATTCTTCCAGGCTGTAAGACCGGTTCTCGGCATCCAGGTCGGCGTCTTTGGCGGAGTCCTTCGCGGAGGCGGGCGCGGGTTCGGTCGCATAGCTCGATCCCGTGGTCGCGGCGCTCACGCCATCCCGGGACATGACATGGGTGTCGCTGGAGATGTGTGCCACCGGGGCCGGGCCGTTGGAGAACAGTTCCATGTCATCCAGGGCGGAGATGTCCAGGGTGGGCAATTCCTGGGCCAGCTTCTGGGTCAGGTTCTTGCCTTCCGAAGAGGCTTCGACCAGCATTTCCTGGAGGCGGACCGGAATGGTCAAGCGGCCCAGCATGGTGCTGATTTTGATTGTGGAAGAGTTGGGCACTTCGTACAAGCCGAAATAACAGGTCGCGCCGTTGGTCAGCGACTTGAACTCCTCGCCCAGCGCATTCAAGAAGCGGCTCGAGGTCTTCTGCAGGATGGCGGCCGGGGCGTAGATGCTGATGGCGCCGCTGGCGGCGGTGGCGAAGTTGAAGCCTTCGGCCATGAGGCCGCTGGTCTGCCAGATTTCCTTGAGGCGGGGAAGGATATCGTCCAGGGTGTTGATCTGGGATGCGGCCAGTTCCGTCTCGCCGAAGATCAGGATGCCCTTTGAGAGCAGCACCTTGCGGAAGTCCTCGTTGTCGAAGCTGATGAGGCTCTTGGACGAGAATTCGGTCGAGAGAGAATTGAAATTCGTGAAGGTCTTGACCACGTAGTCGTTGGCTTGGGGATAGAAAGCGGCCAGGCTGCTGTCCGGGAACTGGTGCAGGATCTTGGTGTTGTCCACGATAATGCAGGAGTCGAAGTTCTCGCCCACGATGCGGTTGATGGCGCGCAGGGCGTTGACCTTGGACAGGGCCGATTCATCGTTGGTGGGGATCGTAACCAGGGCGACGATGGGAAGGTTGAAGCGTTTGAGCATGTTGCCGAGCAGGGCGATGTTGCTGCCCGTACCTCCGCCCAATCCGGCGGTGATGAGGATGGCGTCCGCGCCGGTGATGAATTGCTGGATGCCCGTCAGGATGTTGGGCAGATGCGAGAAGATGGCTTTTTCGCCGATGCGGGGATCCTTGCCGGCTCCGTCCGTATCGTTCAGGGGCGCATGGATTTTCCGGTTCTCGGGGATGTTGGCCAGGTCCTTCAGATCCAGAATGGAGGTATTCACCGCCATGCTGGGATAACCGTATTTCGCAAATGAATTGGCAAGATTGCCGCCGCACTGTCCTAATCCGATAACGGCGAATTTTAGTCTGGTCGTCATAGCGCTCCCGTTGCAATGTAGAGAAAAGAGAAGCTTACCCCTGCAGCCGCTTCTCCTGGCACAGGGGATAAAGCTAAGTATTCCATCGATTTCCCGACAAAAATTTCCCAGCCGGTAGCGGGAATTCCCGGGCCGGAAAGGTGGCTTTTCCGGGGTTTTGACCCTTTCTCAGCGGCGGGGGTGACCGCGGGTCATTCTTCCGAGGTAGCGGATTGTTTTTTTTCCAGGGCGCCCATGAGGGCATGCCAGGCCAAAGAAGCGCATTTGATGCGGGAGGAGTACTCCTTGACCCCTTCGAACAGGGTCAATTTGCCGAGATGGTTCGCTTGGATTTTGGGATCGAATTCGCCCGTGACCATGCCGTGGAACTCGTCAAAGACCACCTTCACCTCTTCCATCGACTTGCCTTTGAGATAGGTCGTCATCATGGAGGCGCTGGCCTTGGAGATGGCGCAGCCGTTCCCTTGGAAGCCAAGGTCGGCGATTCTACCCTCGGAGTCAACGTTAACGTAGATCGTTATGTGGTCCCCACACAAGGGGTTATGGCCTTCACAGACGTAGGACGCATCGGGGATGGCCCGGTAGTTCCGCGGGTTCTTGTTATGGTCGAGGATGACCTGCTGATAGAGTTCGTTGCTGCGAGACATAGGTTCCTGTGTGGTCCGTTTGTTATAGGGGCTAGGGATTAGGGGTTAGGGGTGGACTGAGTCTAACCGTTTCCGGTTAGGGTCTCTTGGATCTTTAAGGGACCGCTTGGAAGCGCACTTCGCGGAAACCGCGAAGCGGCAATGAATGCCCTGCCGTGAGCCCAAGCCGCCCCTCTTCTCCCAATCTTACCCTAACCCCTAGCCCCTAATCCCTAACCCCTTCTTCATCGAAACATCTCCCCGATTCTCTTCAGCCCTTTGGCCAGGGCGTCGAGGTCGGAGGCGTCGTTGTAGGGTCCCATGGACGCGCGTGCGGTGGCCGGGACGCCGAAGCGATCCATGGTGGGCTGGGCGCAATGATGCCCGGCGCGGATGGCGATGCCATCCTCATCCAGCAGGGTGCCGATGTCGTGGGGATGCACCCCGTCCAAGGTGAAGGACAGGATTGAGCCCTTGTTCGCGGCGGTGCCGATCAGGCGCAGGCCCGGGACGTCCTGGAGCACGGCGGTTCCGTATGCCAACAGGCCGGCTTCATGGGCGGCGATCTTGTCCAGGCCCACCGTCTTGAGGTAATCGACGGCGGCCCCGAGGCCCAGCACTTCCACGATGGCCGGGGTGCCGGCTTCGAAGCGGTGGGGCGGGGCCTGGAAGGTGGTTTTCTCGAAGGTGACCTTCATGATCATGTCGCCGCCGCCCTGGAAGGGGGGCATGGATTCGAGCAGAGCGTACTTGCCGTAGAGGATACCGACGCCGGTAGGCCCGAACATCTTGTGGCCGGAGAAAGCGTAGAAATCCGCGTCCAGATCGCGAACATCCACGGCCATATGGGAAATCGATTGGGCCCCGTCGATCAGGACAACCGCTCCTTTGCCTCCCGGACCGGCCTGATGGGCCAGACGGATGATTTCCTTGACCGGATTTATCGTGCCCAAAGCGTTGGAGATGTGGTTAACCGCCACGATACGGGTCCTATCGCCCAGCAGCTTCTTGTACTCCTCCAGGATCAGGGTCCCGGTATCGTCCACGGGGATGACCTTGATGACCGCGCCTGTCATGCCGGCGATGATCTGCCAGGGAACGATGTTGGCGTGATGCTCGATCTGGGACAGGATGATCTCGTCCCCGGCCTTGAGGAAACCGCGGCCGTAACTGTATGCGACCAGATTGATGCTCTGGGTGGTGCCGCTGGTGTAGATGATCTCCCGCTCGGAAGCGGCGTTGATCAGGTTCGCGACCTTCTTGCGGGTGCCTTCATAAGCGGCGGTGGCCTTTTCGCTTAGGCGATAGACGCCACGCCGGACCGTGCCATAGCTCTCGCGGTAGAACGTGTCCATGGCTTCGATTACGGCCAAGGGTTTCTGGGTCGTGGCCGCGCTGTCCAGATAGTGCAAGGCGATCCCCGGCTCACCCGGCATTCCCGTCAATTCACGGTTGAGGACCGGGAAGTCCTTCTTGATGTCCAGCACGGGATTGAAAACCGGAGCCTTGCCTACGGCCGTGCTTTCGGTGGTACCGGTAGCGCCCGGGTTTCCGGATGCGGAATTCGGATCAGCCATGACGGCCTCCTTCCGCCGCTACGGCGGGCAGGCGATGCTTGAGCGAGTCCAGCAGGGCATGGTCAAGACCGTCGCGGAATCCTTCCCCGGGCTTGCCGGTTTTCTCCAGCACTTCCGCGATGAAGGCGACGGTCAGGAGCGCGCGGGCCCGCACGGGCGGAAGGCCGCGGGATTCCAGATAGAATTGCTGGGCCGGATCCAGTTTGCCGGAGGTGGCCCCATGGGAGCACTTCACGTCATCAGCGTGGATCATGAGCCGGGGCTTGCTGTCGGCGCGGGCCTCGTCGGAAAGCATCAGGTTGTTGATGAGCTGGTAGGCGTTGGTCTGCTGGGCCCCGGGCACCACGATGATGGTGCCGTCCACACTGGAACGGCCCTGATCCGCGGCCACGGATTTGAAATGCTGGCGGCTTACGCAATGGGGGACCAGATGGCGGATGCGCACGAAGTTGTGGGACTGGCGGCTGCCGGTCAGCACCGTCGCGCCGTTGACCTCGGCCTCGGCGCCTTCGCC
>Ga0209515_10008769_pt1 | contig 11691 bp, 10 predicted proteins | sample Subgroupgradi54m_FD_187454 | JGI IMG/M metagenome (GOLD analysis project Ga0209515, IMG submission 187454) | Subsurface groundwater microbial communities from S. Glens Falls, New York, USA - GMW60B uncontaminated upgradient, 5.4 m (SPAdes)... ... | reverse complement strand
GGGGTACTCTAGACGCTATGCCAAAACATATTTCGGAGAGAACCAGCTATTACCTCGTTCGATTAGCTTTTCACTCCTTCCCACAAGTCATCCGATAGAGTCGCACGACTAACCAGTTCGGGCCTCCATCTGTATTTCTACAAACTTCACCCTGCTCATGGGAAGCTCACGAGGCTTCGGGTCTAATGCATACGACATTATGTCGCACTATTCATACTCGGTTTCCCTATGCCTCCACCCCGGATGGGTTTAGGCGGCCGCATGCATTAACTCGTTGGCTCATTCTTCAATAGGCACGCCATGGAGGTCATTGCTGACCTCGCTGACTCCTTGTAAACATATGGTTTCAGATCTATTTCAACGTCCTCACCGGACTATTTTTCACCTTTCCCTCACGGTACTTGTTCACTATCGGTCTCAAAGTAGTATTTAGTCTTAGCGGTTAGTTCCGCCGGATTCCTCCAAGCTATTCGTGTCTTGAAGTACTCAGGAATAGAGACCAGAAAGATATACGCATTTCGACTACGGGGCTATCACCCTCTGGGGCTTTGCTTTCCAGCAAATTCTTCTATACGTATATTTTTTGACTTTCCGACTTACGTCCGTCCCTACCCTACAACCCCTCTACATGCCACGTACTTTCCGTCTTACGACAGACCGTACGTGGCGTATACAGGTTTGGACTCTTCCCCTTTCGCTCGCCGCTACTTCGGGAATATACAATTGTTTTCTTTTCCTCCGGGTACTGAGATGTTTCACTTCCCCGGGTTCGCTCTCCACAGCGTGGAGTTCACAGTCTTCAAACTATGAGAGTTTCCTCATTCGGAAATCTTCGGATCAAAGGTTGCTACACACCTCCCCGAAGCTTATCGCAGCTACGCCACGTCCTTCATCGCCTCTTTGAGCCAAGGCATCCACCATATGCTCTTGGGTTCTATTGGGAACCCAAAAAACCATTTTGTCCGACACTCGCAAAAGTGTCGAACGTAACCGCAACATATATTATTCGTTGCCCGCACAAAATAAATTCTGTGCAGACGAACGAGTGATTTGTGATCAACCAGATACATTCACCGACGAAAAGACCATGTTACTGTTCTTAAAGTGAATGCACTGGTGTGTTGCTCGATGATCACACCTTTTGAATTGTTTGTTCTCCTCCTGAAAAGAGAGAACAAACGTCAACTGTCTGCGGGCGTTTCTTTTGTGAGAGATACTTTCTCTCAGCATCCGCGACAGGTTTCTTATTTCAAAGTAACAACTCCGTTCAACCGTATTCCCTTTAAACAAAAATCCGTCTATTTTCATAGGACGGACACAAGCCAAACAAGGCGTGTATCGCGCTTTAGACTTGAAATTGAAAAAGGTTACTCATAACAGGTATTCCCTAGTATATGCATAACTAAACACCTGTCAACTGTTTCCACCTGTGGAGTACCTGTGTACAAAGCTTCGTGAGTGGGGATTGAATCAAAAAAGAGCAAAAAGCTCAATTTAAGAGATAAAATGGCGATCCATGAAGACTCCAAGAGCGGGCATTGTGGTTGGAAAATTTAGTACAAAACGGCTTTATCGCGGCGAAAATAGGGCAACGCCACACGTTCAATAAATACTCCGAGAAGCATACCAAGAAGGCTCGCGATAAGACCAACGATGATTGAGGGCACGGCGGCCTCCTCGCCACCCCCAAACTGTTCCACATACTGCCATGCAAATGCCCCGAAGAAGAAAGCGAGAAGCGCACCAAGCGCATTTGCGTGCTTCCAATAAAGACCAAGTGTGAGCGGAATAAATGCCGCCACCAATGTAATGGAATATGATGCGCCAACGATTTCGTAAATATTACCCTTTTGAATAGCGATGACAAGTGCGATGGCCGCAATTGCGATGATGCTGTAGCGGATCAAGTGCAAACGCATACGATCGGTGATCTCTTTCACAAACGGCTTTACCACGTTTTCCGTCACCAGTGTTGCCGGTGCGAGTATTGCTGCGGACGCGGTGGACATGATCGCGGCAATGAGTGCGCCGAAGAAGAGCACTTGTGTTGGGAAACTGATATGACTCAAAATCAGTGTCGGGAGGAGCTGCTGACTGTCTGCGCCCTCCAATAAGAGTTCGGGATGGAGCATGCGTGCCGCAAGGCCAAAGAAGAGCGGCATCATGACAATGACCACATACATCAACCCACCGGTGATCGATGCCCACTGCGATACTTTCAGAGACTTTGCGGACATCGCCCGTTGATACACATCTTGCTGTGGAATAGAGCCAAGCCCGAGTGTCATCCATGCGGCGATATAGATGAGCCAGTCTTTCATCACACCGCCATTACCTGGTGTGAGTTGAAAATATTCCGGTGGTGTTGCGGAGATGATTTCGTTGAAACCAAATTTAACGACGAGTTCGATGGTTACCGCAATCATGCCGATAATGATCATGACCATCTGTATCGTATCGTTCAATGTGATACTCCACATACCACCGATGTACGTATAGGTAACAACAATAAGCGCGGCCAATACCATCCCCCACACAAGCGGGATACCAAGCAGGATGTTAAGCACGACTCCGATCGCAACGAATTGCGCCGCAGTCCAACCAAAGTATGTAACGATAATTGCGAGCGAAAGGAGTGTGCCCACTGTTTTGTTGTACCGCGCAGCAAGGTAGTCGCCGATCGTGAGATGGTTTAAGTTGTAGAGCTTCGGTACGAAGAAAAGACCAATGAGAATGAGGCAAAGTCCCGCTCCAAATGGGTCCATCATCACATTCAAAAATCCTCCTTCCGCCATTGCGGTGCCCGCTCCAAGCACCGAGTCAGAGCCAAACCATGTGGCAAACACCGTTGCGAGCGCCATAAAGAACGGCAAACGTCTTCCGGCAAGCACATAGTCTTTGGTTGAATGCACCCGATGTGCCGCATAGATCGACACCGGGATCGTGATAAGCATGTACAGCGCGACAAAGAAAAGTAACATAGTGATGGGTTATGAGGGATGAGTTATGAGTAAAAGGCCATCATTCCGGATGCGACATTCTGTTAAGCATGCGAGCGAGCTCGTCGAGCAATGCGTTTATGATTATGTATTTCTCATGCGCGTAGCCCACACGTTCTGCAATTTCGATCTGAGTTTCAACCTCAGAAACAGAGCCCAACGCCATAGCATAAAAATGCATTCTATCTTTTTCTGTTTTTCTTCGACTCCCTTCGGCAATATTCGAAGGAATTGAAACTGCCGCACGGCGCAATTGTGATGTGAGCCCATAGATCTCATCTTTCGGAAAACTTTTTGTCAGATCATAAATAGCAAGCACGAGACCCATGGCTTTTTGCCAAACAATGAGTTTACGATGTCCACTTTCTTGAATTTTTCTTCTCTCATCACTCATATCTCACCACTCATCACTAAAATAGATTCAATTTATTGAGCACCACCAAATGCGGATAATCGAGGATGTCGCGAATGAATTTGTCATAGATACCAAAACGATATTCAAAATCGGGAGTTTCCATAATGCCATAAGTAAGCTCTTTACCGAGTTCCGCTTCGAGGCGACGGAGTGCACCCTCAATCATCGGCTTCTTCAATTTATCTCCCACCAAGAGAATGTCGATGCGCGAGTCCGTTTCATCGAGAAAAATTCCCGAAACGATAATGAGTTTCATTTGTCCGCAATTGCGGAAGCGTGCGGCGACATCTTCCTTGCCCAGTGCAATTTCTGTCACGAGCGAGCGGAGTGCGGCAAGATACGGAAAGCGCACATCAAGACCGTAGCCATTTACTTTTTTCTTTTCGAGACGACCATCGCCAGCTCCTTTCTTCGGCTGCATTTTGACAACAACCCGCGACTTGATAAAACCGATGTCTTCAAAGAGTTTCACTTCCTTGCGCAGCGTATCTCCGGTAATTTTGCTGCGCTTTCCCATTTCCGACTTTTCAAACACGTCTTCCGGATTCATCAAAAAAAGGCGCAACAGTTTCACCCGCGCCGAACTGCCGAAAAGTTTACCGAGAATATCCATAGGGACTATTGTACTACGTAAATGCTCTCCGATGCTACAGTTTTTGCACAGAAAAAAAACCGCACCATGTTTGGTGCGGCATGCAAGGGTCTTCGACCCTTATTTGGGAACCATTTCATTCATTTGCTTCCACGCACGACCCAAGGTCATGCGCTGACTATTGAGCACCTTGATCTCCGCGATATCCTCGAGAGAAATCGGAAAACTGTCTTCCGCTTCCCTTCCACGCGTAAGGAAGTGAATCTCCCCGTTTTCCACATCATAATCACGAATAGTGCCAAAACGTGGAGAACCCGAGGGAAGCAGCAGCTTCACTTCTTGCTTCTCTTTTATCAACTGCGCTGCATGTGCGGAAAGACCCGCGATCATTGCATCCAAACCAATCCAATGTTCATGATTCATAATGACCCTCCTTCGTTGACGAAATGAGCAAGAACCTCTGCCCAACCTGGGGAATATACTACATTAAAAACAATTTTTTGTCAAAAAAAATCGCATCAATGATGCGATTCTCAAACGGGGACAATTTATGCGGCAGTGATTTCAGCAGTAATAGAGGTCAGCCAACGCACCCACTGATCAATAGGAATATAAGCAAGGACACGACCCTTATCAAGGACCTGTGGATCAATCAATGAGGGATGAAGTGCGGCGAGCCATTTTTCCTTAAACACCACTCTCCACTTCGGTTCCAACTCAGGAGTGTTCTCCGGACCAAACACATCTTCGCCTTTTTGCCATCCTGTTTGGAGGGCGATTTTTTTCATAAGATCATGCAAGAAGATATCCCCGGCATCACCATTGGGCCAACCAAGTGGTTCTTCAATCATTTGCGCAAATGTGTGATGCATCACTGCGGGAAATCGAAACGACTCTTGGTATGGGACGAGAATCATTCCTGAAAGTTGCACCAATTTACGTTTGGTTAATTCCTGACATGCGGCAAGAATTTCCCGACTGGGGAGAAGAAGAGATGTCACTTGCCTTGGCACAAGAACATCCTTCGGTAAATCTTGCGTGGCGAGGGGTTGCAGCTCAATCCGCCTTGGAGTAGTTCCGAGCAACGTTTCACAATCCTGTACATAGAGCATGCCGGGATTGTGTTCCCCCATGTATTCTCCGCGCCGTGCACGCACAAAAATATCATGCAATGCATCGGCAAGTGTCATGCTTTTCCAGTCTGCACCGTGCTGCAAAACAAGGCGTGCTCGCCATGATACACGGAAGGCTTCTTTTGCCAGACAATTGTATGCATCACCGAGCGCAATCATTCGCTTTTTGCCTTGATGATATTCCCACTTCCAGTGCAAATCACAGGGACACATCAAACGAAAACTTGAGCGTTCACCTTCACGGTCAAAAGACTGCTGTGTAAAAAGCACCACCGTGTGCCCATCACCCGGATCAAATTCATGAAGCGGTGAAAGTTTCGTGCAAAAATATTTTTGATAGGTTGCCAGCTTACGTTGCGAAAGAGACATTATGCCCTCCGAAATAAATGAACATCGGTACTGTGCCCATGCTACCGTCATCACATAAAACATGCAACAAAAAAACCGCCCCCGTTAATTGGAAGCGGATTTTTTTGATTATAGGACTTACGCAAACGGATGAGATTCGCGTTTTTCCGCCCAAACAATGTTGGAGAAGGAATACTTACTGGTATTGCTTCCCGACTTGTTTGGGAGAAAAACGTGAAGATCGCCGTTTGTGTATGTCCTAATTACTTGAGGTTTACCTTGCCACCAGCTGTCGTCGCGTTACTCCTCCTTGAGAACCCTCGGTTCTCAACGCTCGAAGACTCACTGCTCTCCAAGACGGGAAACTCCCGTTTCCCGACCCCTTCCCACGCAGGCGGCAAAGAAAAATAAAAGCACTCCGTTATGGAGTACTTTTATTTTGGAAAAGTGATCTCTTACTTGAGATTTACCTTGCCGCCTGCATCTTCAATCTTCTTCTTGAGTGCTTCTGCCTCGTCCTTCTTCATTCCTGCCTTAACAAGCGATGGAACGCCGTCAACGAGGTCCTTTGCCTCCTTAAGGCCAAGTCCGAGCACTTCCTTGACTGCCTTAATAACCTGAATTGGAGTTGCACCGGCTGCAGTGAGCTCAACGTCAAATGAGCTCTTCTCATCTGCTGCTGCCGCCGCTGGGCCTGCCGCAACTGCGACTGCCGCCGCTGCCGATACTCCCCACTTCTCCTCGAGAAGCTTTACCAGCTCATGGAGCTCGATAAGGGTTAATTTTTCTACGCCTGCAACAATATCCTTGAACTTTGCAGGAACTTCTACTGTTGTGTTTTCCATAATGGTGTAAATTTAATTTTTTAATTTATGCTGCCGCTTCTTCCGGCTTTGCTTCTTCGACTGCGGGTGCGGGTGCTTCAGTTGCCACGACCGGTGTTTCTTCCGGAGTAGACACCTCCACCGATACTTCCGGCTTTGCTTCTTCCTTTACCTCAGTGAGTACAACCATTTCGCCTTCTTTCTTCGCCTTCGCATCAAAGACGCGAACAACGGAAGCGATTGATTGGTTGAGCATGCCAACAAACTGACCGCGAAGTCCTTGCATTGAAGGAATGGATGCGAGCGTGGTAATTTCTTCTTTGGAAAAATATTTCCCTTGATAGACTCCGCCCATAAGGGAAATCTTGCCTTTGTGTATCTTGGCAAATTCGTGTACCCCTTTTGCGGATGCCACCGGATCTTTAGACCATGCAAGCGCAAGCTCTCCCGCAAGTTCGGGCTGAGTACCTTCCACACCGCGTGCATCGAGTGCGCGCTTTACGAGCGTCTTCTTTGCAACGTAGTAGGAAACCCCCGCTTCACGAAGCGATTTGCGAAGAGCACTCACTTCACCGACGGAGAGCTTGTGAAAATTCACAAATGCCACCGTTTCCGCACTCTTCAAACCTTCATCCAACTTTGCAAGAATTTCAACCTTTTTTGCTTTGGTAATTGCCATAGTGTAATGGAACAAAAATGAATAAAAAAATCGACCGCGCAGAGAGTGTCGACAGATAAACCCTTTGAAGGGAATAATGTATGTCGGCTTCGGTAAGGCTCATATCCTTCTTTCGGAGGACTGCTTACTGTCTACAGCGTTGTTATGGAGTATAGCGAAAAACGAGCAAGAGTCAATCACCGCGCAAAAAACTTACTATTCCACGCAATTGATTACACATAATTCTTTTGTTCCCCGATCTCCCAACATGGTGTTGGTAAAAACAATGATTGCCACTGAAATGAGAATGATGAGCACAAACCCGAATGCGAGGCGGAAAAATTTTTTAGTAAAAAGATCCATAACGATATACTCATTATACCATGGCGCAGTTGCGCCGTGGGATTAAAAAACCGGCATAATGCCGGTTTGATGTACTGAGTGAATTATTTCTTATGTGGATGATGCACAGACCATCTGCGCAATAATTCTTCCCGATCACGCTCGTCAGGCGTGAGTGGGCGGTTGCATACCGGGCTAATGCCGTTTGGTTCTTGCCAAACCTTTTGAGTGTGATCGTAGACAAAATTATGCGACCATGCAAAGCATACAAGCGGTGGTCCGAAATTTTCCTGATTGCCACGCATACCCCTTGAAACGTTCGCCGTTTTAAATACGCATGTCTCAAATTGCAGTGATACATTCTTTGCAACACCGTTTGCGTCAAGCGTTGCGGGTTCCGGAGAATTAGTCACATATACATTGGGAAGCAAAGGGAGTTTCTCACCATACAAGACTCCCTGTTGCCGTGGTACACCCTTGACGACCTGCGGACTCCATTGGAGGAAAAAATGTCGATTATCCGGAGTATCGGGATTACTCGAATAAAGCGGGTCCTGATCAGTTGAATCCACTATCCATGTCGGATGACGAAATAAGATAAATCCGCCCGGAGTATCAATGTGCCGACGCATGACGGTAAAGTGATTATTGACTTCATTCGTCGGCAAGAGTTCAGAACGATACACACATCCGCGAATAAACTGCACCACGGCATATTTGGTAATATCCGAAAGTGACGCAGTATTGTATCCGAGATACATTTTTGTTCCATAGAGCTCAATATCCTCGGCCGAGGTTGCCGGTATGCGATAGGACTGTACGCGGAAAGTAATTTTTTTGAGATCACAAATATCGTCGCGAGCGCAATCTTCCGCTTTGGGAATATACACCTCTTCCGTTTGCTTCAACACTTCGAGTCCTTTTTGGGCATGTACTGCGGTTGCGGAAATCAGGAGCAGAACGAGGGTAAGAATTTTGAGTAGCATGCGCATGGCAATCTCCTTTTCAATAAACAAATTTCTCTTTCCTTACAATACCCCCAACACCCAAAAGCGCAATCGATTTTGTACAAAGAATGCCTTTGTACTGAATTTCTCGAGGAATAGCAAAACCCCCTCTCTTTCGAGAGGGGGTTTTTGCCACAGGGATTTAACCCTGAAATCCTAACCGAGTGAAAACTCTAACCTTAACTCAGGCTATACGAATTACTTCGTAACTGTCTGAGCGTCGGTTGGGAGATTCTTCACCAAGTAGTCATCCATCCAGTCCGAAGTCGTTTCATCGTGACTGAGTGCCGACATATCAGACCATGCAAAGGTTGGGAAACGTGTTGCACCAAATGCATTGTCCGACGAAGGAGCGGTGCGGCTTGTCGAGGAAGCTGCGAGTGTTGAACTGATCGCAGAACCTGTAACAGGAGCACCAGCAACCGTAACCTTCAAGACGTAGGTCTTTGAACCGGAAATCTGCTGTTCAGCTGCACCTGCAGTTGAAGACGCAGTGATGATTCCGCCCGCAGCACCTGTAACACCACCATTGTTGGTGTATGTCGTCGTGATACCACTGAGCGCAGTTGATTCATCTGCTGCATCATAGAGCACCGGTGCACTGATCACGAAGGATCCGCTTGGGGAAGACGTCGAAACGTTCCACACAAGGCGGCGCCATGCGACCGTACCTCCTGCATCTGCAGTGACCATCACCTTACCAATCGTCACAGTACCCGTGGTGAGTACGCTTGTTGGAAGAGCGACGTTCGTAATCGTTGGCTTGGTCTTGAAGACGTAGGTTGCGTTACCTGCACGTGTGGTGTTCTCGTACGCAACAACTCCATTGGAGTTCTGGTACTTCGTACTGACCAACGTAACAGCGACGTTCTGTGAAGTCGTTGCAGCGCCAACCCCGATAGGGCCGAGATCTGCGTAGGCATCCACAATAACGCTGCCGTTTGCAGGAACAGTAACATTGAGTCCCGTACCTGTTGCCGTCGAACCATTCATTGCAGCGCGGCCAACCTCAGTTGCACCGACCCTGAAGACGATGTTTGCGATTGCCGATCCACCTTGAGTCGTAACACCCATGTCCTTCAAGGTGAAGGTGTCATAGAGCGATGTGTACTTGAATGATGCAACCTTTGGCATCGTCAAGCCCACAACGTTTGCCGTGACTGGAGTTGATGCGTCAACTGCGGTCGTGAGGGAGCCGGAAGCGACAGTGATGTTCTGTCCGACTGCTGTTCCCGATGTGACTGCACCACCACCGTTCTGGGATGTACCCGAAACGAGGAGGGTTGTTGAAGCAATACCCGTCATCGACGTCGAAAGTGTCGCATATACCGCAACGTTGGTTGTGGAGTTTGCAGGAAGCACTTCGTTGATCGAGAAGGACTGTGTCGATGCACCAGTTGCCTTCACGGTTGTCGTCTTCGATCCGTAAACCACATAGAGATTCGTGATGTATCCTGCAGTAATTCCCGCAGTTCCATTCGTGTCTCCTGCGAGTCCGACCGTCATTGTATCAGCATTGACTGCCTCAGCAGATCCCGTTGTAACACGGAAATCACCAAGCTTGTATGCAGTCTGAGGTACAGTAACCGTCTGATTTGCATATGCCGAGTACTTTGCCGTCGTGATTGAACCGGATGCTGTTGTCAGCGTATTTCCCGATGCTGCAGCGTTTGAAAGGTACGAAAGCGTCGAAAGGCGCTGTACGTTTGACGAACCTGCGGCAATGTTGACGGTAGTTGTCGTACCTGCAATAAGCGTATCTGCAGTATTGGTGTTGTAGACATCACCGCGAACTTCAAGTACGTAGTTGACACCCGGCTCAAGAATCATTGAGGAACCGAGATTGAACTGCGTATAAGGAGTTGACTGTGAATCTTCGTTGATGGTTGCAGTCGAACCGATCTGCGTACCGTTCAAGAAGAGTCCACCATTACGAATACCTGCGAAGTTTGGCTCAGATGCAGTGTGCGATACGCGAAGGTTTTCGACCTTCAAGCGTTCACCTGCGCCTTTCACATCAAACTTTGCAAAGGTCACTGCAGAACCTCCGAGCACAATGTTGCCAGACGGAGAGTCTGTCTTCTTTGTGATTGAAAGCGTACCCACGTTGATTGCAACAGTATTTGCAGCTTCAACAGCAACAAATGACGCATTGAGTGCGGTTGGTGTAACCACCACATTCAACTGACTGTCCCAAATCTCAACATCCACCACGCGGCGAAGCGAGAATTGGAAGTTGCGATTGGTACCACCAACGATGTCGGCCATAAGCTTAATCGTGTGCGTTGTTGCGCTGAGTGCGAGTGGTGTTGGGAGCGTGAATGTCACAAAGCGATTTGCATCAACCTTTGCGACTGCACTACCAACCTGTACACCGTCAACCATCAAGCGGAAATTCGTAATGTCGTCAGCAAGTACTGAACCGATCTGCTGGAAGCGGATCGAGGAAAGGTTTGCTGCGCGAGAACCGACAGTGAGCGTTGCTCCCCATACGGTGTAGTCGTTCTGAGGGTCAACAGTCAATCCTGACGACGTACCTGGCATCGATGAGGATGCGAAGTTTGCCGTTGTCATTCCGGATGGAGCAGCAGCAATTGTGTGCTGTGCAGCCGAAACAGGAAGACCTGCCGTTGCGCCCGCGTCAGTAACGAGATTCGTAAGCATCACGCCGATCGTCTGACCATTGGTGCTTGCTGCGAGATCTGCGCGAACTGAAACTGAAACACTCGACATTGCAGGAACGACAACGATACCTGCGGTGTCGTTGAAGTTGATCACACCCGTCGTGATCGATGCAGCATCGGTGATGCGCGTAGGGCCGTTGTAAAGGTAGACATTGTTGAGTGTCGAATCAGACGAAACGCCTGTGCGAGTCAACTTGAGACTGGTCACCTTTGCAGCAACACTGCCCGCGTTCGTGATCTTGAAGACCCCGAGCGTTGCAACACCCTGACCTGAGATCAAGACTGATGCAGCGGGAGACATTGGGTCAAGCGCCGCTGAGACGCCTGTTCCTGTTGTCGTTGTGGTCGTTGTGCTTGCAGAGCAAGGCTGACCGGTGGTTGGGCTGAAGCCGACAGTGGACGTACATCCGGGAACAGTACTTGTCGTACCTGTTGTGGATGTCGTGCCATTGCACATTGCGTTCAACTTTGCACGAGTCGACACACCGACGAAGCCCGTACCTGCGGTAAGACCGTTTGGCGTAAGGATGTCAGAGGCAAACTTGTTCTGGAATTTCACCACAGCTCCGGTAGTAAGACCACCGAAGTAATTGGTTTCATTTCCCATCGATCCAACACCCGATGCTGCCACCTGAGTGTCTGCGCTCATGTTGAGCACCTTCTGGAGGTTCATCACTTCAGTGTCAGTC
>Ga0209515_10008768_pt1 | contig 11692 bp, 10 predicted proteins | sample Subgroupgradi54m_FD_187454 | JGI IMG/M metagenome (GOLD analysis project Ga0209515, IMG submission 187454) | Subsurface groundwater microbial communities from S. Glens Falls, New York, USA - GMW60B uncontaminated upgradient, 5.4 m (SPAdes)... ... | reverse complement strand
ATACGCAACATCTGATGCAGTTTTTCAAAAATCACAAGGTAAAGAATGGATAACAAATGCTATCTGGGGATTGCTTTTGGTTATAGGTGCATGGGTTATATTGAACACCATAAATCCAAAGATTCTAAGGTTTGATTTAAGTCTTCCCAAACCGGAAATAAAAGCTGGAGCACCGACTGTGACGGCTGGAATTAATAAATGTCCTAATTGTGAAACATTTGCTTCGAAAAATATTCCAACATCTGGAAGTGCCAACGGTAAATCCATCGCTCCATATTTTTTAGATAAATTAGTTTCTCTAAACGAAGCGTTAAACAGAAAGGGTGTATCTTGGGCTGTTACCGAAGGATACCCACCATCAGATACAGAGCATATTTCTACATGTCACCAAATAGGAACTTGTATTGATGCAAAGTTGAACAATCCTTCCGGTAAAAATATTAATGCTTTTGCTGATTCAGCATATAGTCAAAATTTTGTCTTAAAATACGAAGTTCAAACTCCATCAGAAAAAGAGGCTTTGGTTAAACAAGGGGCAAGATCACCTTTAATAGATGTTAACCCGAAAGCAACAGGTCCACATTTTCACATAAGATAACATGTCAAAGAAAATTTTTATTATAATAATATCGCTTACACTAGGTATTTTACTAGTTGGTCTAATAGGGTATTATTTTTTAATTCAAAATAATAACACTCCGAACAATACAACAACCGGATTCAAAAACTTTTTTCCTTTTGGTGGACAAAATACACCGATACAAACGGCCATGACAACAAGCAACCCGCCGACCACACCAGAGCAACTAAACTTCAATCAAAAATTGAGACAGTTATCTGTTGAGCCAGTGGCTGGAGCGGGAATTTTGGATGTTAAAAGAGCCACAACCACAGGTAGTGTTGTCAGATATATAGAAAAAGCTACAGGGCACATATTTGAAGTTGAACTTTTCTCTCCAAATCAAAACCGTATTTCAAACACCACCATTCCCCTAGTGTCAGACGCAATATTCGGCAATAAAAACAACTCTATAATTGCAAGGTACTTGAAAGATGATAACCAAACTGTTGATACATTTTCCTTAACAATCAAAAACACCTCTACAATAACTGAAAACAATATAACCGGAATAGCTTTTCCTCCAAACATAAACGAAGTTTCTATCTTGGGAGATAGTTTATTTTATTTGCAACAGACCGACGGTGCTTCTCTGGGGTACACATCAAACTTTGCGGGCACAAAGAGAGTCCAGATCTGGAATTCGCCAATTAAAGAACTGCTTGCTCAATACGTAAACACAAAAACAGTGGCCCTGACAACAAAACCAGCTCAAAATATTGGAGGATTCTTATATTTTGTAGATACTGGCTCTGGTCAGACTAGAAAAATCCTTGGCGATATTTTAGGATTATCAACCTTAACAAACGCCGTAGCCACACAGGTCTTATATCTAGAAGAGGGTAGTAATGCCAATATGTATGTCTTTGACACAAAAACCAAATCATCTACAAATATTAGCCCAACAACATTTCCAGAAAAGTGTCTTTGGAGCAAACTTTCTCAAAACATTATTTACTGCGCTGTGCCGAGAGAAAATATAGATGGTCAAAGTCTAGCAAATTGGTATAAAGGGTTTGTATCTTTTACCGACGATATTTGGAAGTACGATGTTAAAAATAATACTTCTACACTTGTAGAAAACCTATCAGATGATTCCGCTAAATCTATTGATGTTATCAAACCAATTCTATCGGAAAAAGAACAGTATCTAGTATTTATAAATAAAATAGATAATAGTCTGTGGAGCTTGGACTTAACTAAATAATTTTCAATTTACAGTTTTCAATTTTCATTGAATTTTCAATGAATTAATTTTCAAATTGAACATTGAAACATTGGTTATTGATTGTAAATTGCAAAATTGATAATTGAAAATTTAAACAACTAATGTTGTTTTATGGTATTTCCTTTTTATATAAATCTCCTGACCAATGGCAAAAAGATTGCTTGTTATTAAATAAATAGCAACTACCGAAGAGATAGTGTAAGAAATAAATGCCATAAATAAAGGTAGGACATATTTCATTTGGACAGACATAACTTTGGCAAAATCGCTTTGTTTCGAGCTGTCTGCTGGTTTTGTCTGTGTTGAAGCTAAACTAGCCTGAAAATATGTCGTCACTCCAGCAATAATGGCTAAAAATATACTTTTTTGACTTATACTTATAAAGTTTAGAAAAACCATATTAATACTCTCCGGTGAAGAAACAAATGAGTAAAGAAGGTTTGTGTCTATGGTAGGAAGACCTGATTTTATAAAGATTTGGTACAGGCCGATGAGAATAGGTAGCTGAATCAGTAGTATGAATATGCTGGAAAATGGGTTGATGCCATGCTCTTTATAATATTCCAGTTGTTTTTTTCCATACTCTTCCTTATTGTCTTTGTGTTTTTCTTTTATATCATTTAGATTTTTTTCATGGCTCTTCATTTCTATCTGGGCTTTTGATGCTTTAACCGATAATGGGAGTAGGATTATTTTTATGATAATCGTAAAAATAACAATGATCACACCAACATCGAAAAAAGGAAGGGTGTCTATAAGAAAAATTAGTCCGTTATAAAGGGGTACATATATAATTTTATTATATAAATAAGACATTTTGCTATACTAACACACCCGAGAGAGAAAGTAATTCTTTGGCTTCTTTTTCCAAAACGGAAAAGGTGATTGGTGTGGTTGATTTTTTAAAAGAAAAGAAACAAAAATACCCATCTTTGACCTGTTTTGTATATTTCGAGACTATAGAATAACCTCGTCTGCGATATTTATTTCTATCCACAGCAAGAGAACAAACTTTTTTGGATACAGAAAAAGAAAATCTGCTTTGTTTGTTTTTTAGGCTTGGATCAATAGGAGAGATATAGAGCAGGAGGTGGATAGAATTGTGCCTTTTGTTGTTTTTTAGAATATATGGAAAATATTTTTTAGGTATTCTCCTGTTTTGAGGAAGCATGTTGTAGTTTATACAGTAGAAAGTTTCTTGCGACCCTTTCTTCGTCTTCGCAAAATAGTGTTTCTGCCTGTTTTGGACTTACTTCTTACCAAAAAACCGTGTGTTTTGGCTCTTTTTCTCTTTTTTGGTTGATATGTTTGGGACATGATGACTATTCACACTTTATCCCCATATTACTAACATATCCGGCTCTTTTTAACAAGTACTATCTTTTTTTGTTCTCTATATAATGTAGAACATGGAAAATAAAAAGCTCTGGGATAGTGTTTTGGTAGAAATGGAACTTTCTCTTTCTAAACCAAATTTTAATACATGGTTTAAGGATACATCCATCGCCAAACAAGAAGATGGCGCAATAACCTTGGGAGTTCCAAACACTTTTGTCCAAGACTGGTTAGGAAGTAAGTTCCATAATACTATTCTCAAAGCCCTTCGTACATTATCCCCAAACATTCAATCTCTTCATTATCTTATTTCAAAAGAAAATTTAGACGGAAATAAGGCCCTAGCTACGACAGCAAAAATAACCCAAGCGACCAAAGAACTGCCTATCGCTGACATATACATAAATAAAGATGATAATCTCAATCCGCGCTACACATTCGAAACTTTTGTGGTTGGACCTTTTAATGAATTTGCCCACGCCGCAAGCCAAGCCATAATTAAAAAGCCAGGTATTGTTTATAACCCACTTTTTATATATGGAGGAACGGGGCACGGAAAAACCCACCTTATTCAGGCAGTGGGGAATCATATAAAAAACACCAGCAGCAGAAAAGTTTTCTACACAACATCAGAAAAATTTTTTCAGGAGTATGTTAATGCCCTGACAATGAATAAACCGAATTTTTTCAAGGAAAAGTATAGAAAATATGATGTTTTGATTATGGACGATATCCAGTTTTTCTCAGGAAAAATGAAGGCCCAAGAGGAATTGTTTCACTTGTTTAATCATTTATACGACAATAATAAACAAATTATATTTTCATCAGACAAACATCCGTCTTTAATTCAGGATTTAGAGGATAGGTTAAAATCTCGTTTTAGCGCTGGTATGATCGTGGACATACCCACACCAGATAACGAGTCTCGGGCGGCTATTATTAGGTCAAAGTCGGCTGATAGCCAGTATCCATTATTCAAAGAGATCGTTGATTATTTGGCTTTTTCCGTCACCGGCAACATAAGAGAGCTTGAGGGTATTATCAATTCCATTACATGCCAGTCGCAATTAAAAAATCGCCAGACAACATTATCTGAAGTAAAAAATCTTGTAAAAAACAATACCAAACCTAAAAAACTTGTTTCCACAAAGGAGGTGGTCAAAACTGTGGCCGAGTTCTACAACATAGAGGAACAACTTATCTATGATAAAACTCGTAAAAAAGAAGTTATAAAACCTAGACAAATAATTATGTACATCCTTCGTGAAGACTTCAGCATCTCCTACCCAGCCATAGGGGAGAAGTTGGGTGGTCGAGACCATACCACTGTAATGCATTCATGCGAAAAGATTAAAAATGACATGAAGGGGGATGAAATGCTGGTCCAAGAGATAAACCAATTACGGTCTATCTTTGTCTAGAAGATTGTGTATAGTATGTTTATAGCTTTTGGTTTATACACACTTTTAACAGATTTATACACAGACTAAATAATTATAAAATAGCTTATAATATAGATTTATTATAGTTTTCCACAAAAGAGACCACTTATAGTAATAAAAACCTTAAAGAGATAAAATTAAACTATTATGAATATAGAATGCATTAAAGACAAACTATCTTACGCTATTGGAAAAGCGGAAAGAATTACTGGAAAAAATATAAACTTACCTATTTTGAGTTGTGTTTTATTGGAGGCCAACGACTCATCTTTAACTATAAAAGCCACAAATCTTGATATTGGCATAGAAATAAATCTACCTGTAAAAGTAAATAAGGCCGGCAAAGTTGCCGTTTCTGGTGCTGTTTTGTCTAATTTTATTTCCAATTTGACCAATGATAAAAATATCACATTAGAAGAGGTTTCTGGTAATTTAAAAGTATCAACTAAACATTCGCAATCTTTGATAAAAACTTTTCCAGTAGATGATTTTCCAAACATTCCAAGAGTTTTAAGTGATAAGCCGTTCACCTTTAATATTCCAAGTCTAATGAAAGGATTTAAATCTGTCATGTATAGTTCGTCTGTTTCAACCATAAGACCGGTTCTTTCTAGTCTGCTTTTAGCTTCGGAAGAAGATAGTGTTGTTTTTGTGGCCACAGACTCGTTTCGATTATCTGAAAAAGTAGTTGGGGTAAAAAAACACAAAGAGTTTAGCCAAATACTTATTCCATTCAAAAATGTCGGCGAAATAATAAGAACGTTGGAGGATATAAAAGAAGATGCCACAGTTTGTTTGAATGAAAACCAAATTGCCTTTTCCTACGGCGACATTTATATAACTTCTCGGGTTATAGACGGTGTTTTTCCTGACTATAAGCAGATTATTCCAAAAGATATAAAAACCGAAGTTATTGTCTTGAAGCAGGATTTTGTCAGCGCCTTACGCATCTCAAACATTTTTTCTGACAAGTTTAGTCAAGTCACTTTCCATATAGAGTCAAAGAACAAAACATTCAAAATTACTACTAAAAATATAGATATTGGAGAGAATGTCAACAATATTGATGCTGTTATAAGAGGCGACGAGTTGTCTATTAGCTTCAATTACAAGTATATTATTGACTGTTTCCAATCAATTGACTCAGACAGCATTTCTCTGTCTTTCTCCGATACAAATAAGCCAATGGTTATTCGCGGGGTGGGGGACAAATCATTTTTGTATTTGGTAATGCCAATGAATAAGTAGTATGTTCAACATCTCTTCTTTTTTGGGTAAATTCTCTAAAAACATTGCTGATACAGAACTCCAAAAAAAACAAATTGTAGAAATTATAAAAAAACATACACAATTAACACTCTCTCCAAAAGATTTAGAAATAAAAAACTATATTATTTACACAAACTCCTCCCCAGCTGTAAAAAACAAGTTGTTTATATATAAAGAAAAAATACTGGAAGATATTTCTAATTTAATAGGTATAAAAATAGTGGATATAAAGTAGTTTTACTGCAATCCTTGGGATGCTGCCCAGACATGGATAGGATACTCCCAGCGGTCAAATTGAGGGTCGCTTGTGACGGGGTTTGATATTGGTCCGCGAGGATCATCTTTGTTCAGCCAGTACAGTATAGTGTGTATACCGCCAGAAAGTGTTTCTTGTTCTCCGCCGTTTGATATGCCACCTTGCCATTTGCCTCGCAGAACTGGTTTTAGAGCATAGGAGTCTTCAACCAAGGGCTTGTTAAAGCTTTCTGTTGGGACTGTTTTCAAAACTTCGTCCATAAAAGCCCGCCACATAGGAGCGACAATAAGTCCAGAAACCTTTTTGGCCATTGGGCTATTATCGTTGTTTCCAGCCCAAGTACCAACCACTACGCTCGGCGTATATCCTATAGTCCAAGCGTCTCTGTAATCGTTTGTGGTACCGGTTTTGACCGCTACATCACGATCGCCAAAATAAATAACCGAATTTGATCCGTACAAAGGAGTGCGAGCCACATTATCAGATAAAATATCAGAAATTTTTCTAGTAATTTCTGAATCCAAGATTTGATTTGGCCTAGGCTTTAATTCTTCCAAAACTTTTCCATCTTTATTTTCTACTTTTAATATGCCAGTGTATGGATTTCTAATTCCTTCTGTGGCAAAAACCCCATAAGCTGATGTCATATCTAAAAGTGAAACCTCACCGCCACCAAGAACAAGAGTCAGACCGTAAAAGTTTTCATTTCCTAGACTGCCAATACCCATATTTGTGGCAAGGTCTATGGAATCTTTTATTCCGGCAAGATACAACACCTTAACAGAAGGGACGTTTATGGATTGAGCCAAGGCGTTGCGCAAAATCATGGGGCCCCTGAACTTATCATCGTAATTTTGTGGAGAATAGCAATCATTTTCACTTGTCATATTATCTGGGGGACATTTACCAGAGAACTGGGTTCGTAAGTCAAACAAAACCGTCTCTGGTGTGTAGCCCTTTATGAATGCCTCGGCGTAAACGAAGGGTTTGAAAGTTGAGCCCGGTTGTCTGTGGGCGGTGGTGACATTGAAATTTCCATCTATTTTAGTATCAAAATAATCACGAGAGCCAACCATAGTCAGAATGCCCCCAGTTTTCGGATCTATAGCCACAAAAGCATCATTTGAACCGTTGAAATTAACCTCGTTTGTAGTAGCGTACTGTTTGGCTATAGCTTCGGCTTTGGCTTGGAGCTTGTAATTTAGTGTTGTTGTCACTTTTAGACCTCCCTGTTCCAAAACATCAGTTCCATATTTCTTTTCCAGATAATCTTTTATAAACATAACAAAATGCGGGGCTTTAATAGTACCTGAAGATTTTGGAATGAAATCCACTTTTTCGGTCACAGCATTTTGATATTCAGCTTGTGTTATCTTTTCATCATTCCACATCTCTTTTAAGACTACATTTTTTCTTTTATCCAACTCGGCTCGGTGTGTTCCGTAAGGAGAATAGTAAGATGGGGCCTGTGGCAGGGCAGCTAGGTAAGCCGATTGGGCGATATCAACAGCGCTTGAAGTGGTGGCGAAAAATGTCTGACTGGCTTCCTCTACTCCGTAAATACTGCCTCCATATGGTATTTCATTTAAATACATGCTGAATATCTGGTCTTTGGTCAAAACTTTTTCCAGTTTCAAAGCCAGAACAATTTCCTTTAGTTTTCGGGTTGGAGTTTTGTCGCCGGTTAAGATAGAATTTTTGACCACCTGCTGGGTTATAGTTGATGCTCCTTGGCTGAATTTTAAAGTGAGAATATCAACTGCTATTGCCCTTAGCATTGAAAGAGGTTTAATGCCATGATGGCTGTAAAAGTCTTTGTCCTCAATAGACATGGTGGCCTCTTTTATATTTTGTGATATAGCTTCGAACGGCACAATTTGGCGTTTTGTGTTTTTATAAACATCGTACAATAAAATCTTGCCAGAAACGTCATAGATTTTGGTCGATTGGCTGACTTTGCGGGCCTCGACAGTATCAAGCGATGGTATTTTAAATGTTGACACCCAGATTAGCATAATGCCTGTAAGTAATATTCCACAAGAAAGCAAAAACAGCACAATATTACGCAGACCATGCTTTTTGATTAGATTTTTTGGCATTGTTCGTATTTTATCACGCTTGTGATATATTTGTAATATGGGCAAAGATAAAATTGAAGAATTACTTACTCGTGGAGTGGATAAAATTTATCCCTCAAAAGAAGCTCTAGAACAAGTATTGCTCTCCGGTAAAAAATTAAAACTCTATCAAGGATTTGATCCAACCGGAGACAAGCTTCATATAGGTCACATGGTGGGACTTCGAAAACACAGACAATGGCAAGATTTGGGGCATGAAGTCATTTTTCTTATTGGTGATGGCACTGGTACGGCAGGGGATCCGAGTGGAAAAAAGAAAACCAGAGAAAAATTTTTCACAAAAGAAGAATTACGAGCTAATGCCAAAAGTTACATATCTCAAGCATCTAAAATTGTCCGTTTTGATGGAGATAATCCAATTAAAATACTATACAACGGAGATTGGCTTGATGTATTAACTAAAGTTGATATTTTAAACATCGCTCAAAATTTTTCTGTCCAACAAATGATAGAAAGAGATATGTTTCAGGAGCGCATAAAAGCGGGTGAAGAGATAAATATGCGTGAATTTCTCTACCCTCTTCTTCAGGGTTATGACTCTGTGGCTATGGATATTGACTTGGAACTTGGCGGTTCGGATCAGACATTTAATATGCTTGCTGGCAGAACTTTGATGAAGAAAATGAAAGGCAAAGAGAAATTTGTTATGACCACACCACTACTTTCTGATTCAAAAGGGGTAAAAATAGGGAAAAGTGAGGGTAATGTCATTGGTTTAACAGACGAACCAAATGATCTGTTTGGTAAAGTAATGTCTCTAGGTGATGATGCTGTTATACCTATGTTCACACTGCTGACAGATGTTCCTCTGGAGGAAATAAACTCTTTCAATATTATGGAAGATGCTATGGCTTTGAAAAAACGAATAGCTCGTATTTTAGTAGCCGAGCTTAATTCAGAAAAAGAAGCAAAATCAGCACAAGAAAACTTTGAAAATACTTTTGGCAAGGGCGGAGTGCCAGATGATGTGACGGAAATCAGTGTGGCCTACGAGGCGCCTCTTGTAGATGTTCTACTAGCACAACAAATAGTTTCCTCAAAAACAGAATTTCGTCGACTGGTTTCGGAAGGAGCAATAAGTAATATGTCTCCCTACGGGAGATCTCCCGAAGGGAGAGAAAACGGAGAAAGGGTCACAGACCCAGAATTTAAGGTAATTTCTGGAACTTACAAAATAGGCAAAAGGCGATTTATAAAAATCAACGTTCTACCATAAGTCAACATCATCAAACTTATCTTCTGGTAGTATCTCATCCTCTTCTTCACTAAGGTCGTCTAAGGAAAGAGTGTCGTCATCTTTTGCTTTTGGTTTCTTTTTATCGGATGATAAAATATCATCAGCATCCAAATCATCCTCACTTATCTCATCATTCCCCTTTATTTCTTCGTCGTCATTCATAATTTTTATATTTGTATCAAATTGTATATTTTTTGCAAATAGTTAAAGTGGGGATAACTATGATATAGTGTTTTCATGTTCGTCGATGAATTAACAGTGAACATTTGGGCCGGTCGCGGTGGAGATGGTATCGTCTCTTGGATACATCAGAAAGGCAAAGACCATGGGGGGCCGGGAGGCGGAGATGGTGGCAAGGGCGGCAGTGTTTATCTCCAAGGCGTCCATGATATAGGCCGTCTTTCCGAATATAGATTTACAAAAGATTTTAAGGCCAAGGATGGGGGGAATGGTCTAAGCGATCGAATGCACGGCAAGGCCGGAGAGGATATTACAATTGAATTGCCCATAGGTAGTGTAGTCTCAAATATGGAAACTGGAGAAGCGATTGAAGTATTAAATGCCGAACCAATATTTTTTCTTAAGGGTGGTTGGGGCGGTTTTGGCAATGATCATTTCAAGGGTCCAAAAAATATAAGACCAAGAGAATCTACCAAAGGCAAAGAAGGCCAAGGTGGGAAATTTTTTATTGAATTGAAACTGGTTGTTGATTTGGGTTTAGTCGGGCTTCCGAACGCAGGTAAATCAAGTCTTCTAAATGCTTTGACCAAAGCTAAGGCCAAAGTCGGTGTCTATCAATTTACCACCCTCTCGCCAAACTTGGGCGACTTGTACGGTTTTGTTATTGCTGATATTCCGGGCTTGATCGAAGGTGCCGGAGAAGGCAAAGGACTTGGACATAAATTCCTAAGACACATATCTCGGACCAAAATGCTTCTACACTGTATTTCCTGTGAAAATGATAAACCAAAAGAGGCATACCAAACCATTCAAAAAGAATTAAAAAAATATAATCCGTCCCTCCTAGATAAACCAGAAGCTATTCTCTTTACAAAAACAGATTTAATAGATGAAAAAAAGCTAAAATCTTACATGAAATTATTTGAAAAATCTCAAAAGCAAGTTTCGCAGGTCTCTATTATAGATGATGCCTCGATAAAAAACCTTAGCGACGAGTTGGTAAAGATATTAAGAGAGATATAATAAAAAACATGGTTAATAAAGAACTTGCTAACACTCCGTGTTAGCAAGTATAATCAAAGCATGAGAAAAGAAGCAATCATTCTAGATTCTTTTGTTCATATTATCAATCGCGGGACAAAACAAATGCCAATCTATAGACAGAAAAGCGATTTGTGGAGAATTCTGTTCAGTCTTTTTTATATCAACAATCACTCATCAAAAAATTGGACACGAGAGCTTAAAAAGAATAATTTGGGTCCACAGAATTTTATCTGGCCGGATACCTTTGGAGAAAGGAAGCCAATAGTTTCTATTATAGGTTTTACAATCATGACAAATCATTTTCATTTAATTCTTAAAGAAATTGTCGATGGGGGTATCAGTAACTTCATGCATAAATTTACTATGGGTCATTCAAAATTTATTAATGCAAAATATAATGAGACGGGAGCCTTGTTTCAAGGAGAGTTTCAATCTAGAATATTGGATACAGACGAATATCTTCGACGGGTTGCCGTATATGTTATGGTCAAGAACACATTTGAGCTATATCCTAAAGGTGGACTTACTGGTGCCATCAAAGATTTTGAAGGAGCGTGGGAGTGGGCTTTGACCTATCCATTTTCAAGTTTTCGTTTTTACGCGAACAATACTGATTCACCAATATTAGACAAAGATTTACTTGGAGAAATATTCGATTCACCGGAAGAATTCAAGGAATTCTCAAAAGATTATGTTTTAGGGAGAATAGAAAATGAAGAGGATAAGGAATTTGAATTTTAAACAACTTACTAACACTCCGTGTTAGTAAGTTTAATTATGGAAGTTTAAGGAAAATAGAAACAGAAGAAAATGAAGATAATAAGAGAGGAAAAACTGGACAGGGAAGTTAAAGATCAAGAAATCTGGGGTTTTGATGTGGAGCGAGATGGGGTTTATATTATTTCTGTTTCCGCTCGCTGTAAAAACTGGCTACAAAATTTTAA
>Ga0209515_10008767_pt1 | contig 11695 bp, 11 predicted proteins | sample Subgroupgradi54m_FD_187454 | JGI IMG/M metagenome (GOLD analysis project Ga0209515, IMG submission 187454) | Subsurface groundwater microbial communities from S. Glens Falls, New York, USA - GMW60B uncontaminated upgradient, 5.4 m (SPAdes)... ... | reverse complement strand
GATTTAATAGACTAACAAAAACATCTTGACAAAAAAGAACTTTCCATGCTTAATTTCGTTAGCGGGATTCAAAAAGCCTTATTTTGGGAAGGGGACGGCCATGAAATATTCTCTGCGATTTTTCGTATTCTTATTTATTGCATTCATTTCTGCCTCACCTGCTTTTTCTGCAACCTGGACCGGCAGCGGCGCCGACAACCTTGCATCAACTCCGGCGAACTGGACAGGTAACTTATTACCGCCCTCTGGCAACGGCATTATTTTTGACGGCACATCATCAAAAAACTGCACATGGGACATTAATGGAACATATTCTGTTCTCGGCATAGACAGCGGATATGGCGGGACATTAACCATAAATTCAACCCTTACCCTTTCAGGCAGTTATGCGCCGCCGAATGCGCCGTCGGGACTTACTGCAGTTGCAATATCCTCAAGCAGGATAGATTTGTCATGGACTGATAATGCCGCTTCAAAGAAAGGCTTTAAGATTGAACGCAAGACAGGGGTTGCCGGAATGTATAGCCAAATAGGGACAGCGGGCGCAAATGCAACATCGTATTCCGATACCGACCCTTCTTTATCGCCGGCAACAACGTATTATTACAGAGTCAGGGCAGATGACATATTTGGTGATTCAGCCTACAGCAACGAAGCCGGTGCAACAACTATGGCTGTTGCGCCTTCTGCGACAACAAATCCTGTAAGCAATAATGTCGGTAAAACCGCGACCTTAAATGCAACGGTTAATCCAGGTGGGGCAGATACTACAGTTTCATTTGAATGGGGAGCAACCATATCATATGGCAATACTGCATCTGTACCGACAGTCCCTGCAGGAATAACAACTGTTGCGATATCAGCAAATATCGCGGGACTCACGGCAAACACCACATATCATTATAGGGGCAAAGTTGTAAATTCCATAGGAACAACCTACGGTTTAGATGTATCTTTTACAACGCCTGTGACCGCGCCTTCGGCAACAACAAATCCTGCCGGCAGTATTACCGCCAATTCCGCCGCATTGAATGGAAGCGTTAATCCTAACGGTTTACAAACCTCGGTTTATTTCCAGTGGGGTACTGATTTATCTTATGGCAATACAATGGCTACTCAGGTTATTCCGGCAGGGGTTAGCGATGTTGCGGTCACTGCGAATATTTCAGGACTTACAGTAAATACGACTTTCCATTACAGGGTGGTTGCCACTAATTCTGCTGGAACCACTTATGGCAATGATATTACATTTTCAACGCCGTCTCATGCTCCACCGTTTGCAACAACAAATCCGGCGACAAACAAGAATGGAAATTCTGCCACGCTGAATGCAACAGTCAATCCTAATGGATTATTGACTTCTGTGCGTTTTGAATGGGGAACAACTACATCTTACGGTAATACCGCTACGCTTCCATCATTGCCTGCAGGTATTAATAACGTTCCGTTGACGGCGAATATTGTAGGTCTTTCTATCAACACCACATATCATTATAGGGTGGTGGCTACCAATGCCGATGGAACAACCAACGGGTCTGATGTATCTTTTACAACGCCACCGATAACGATAGCCATTACCTCCCCTGCCGATGGAAGCGCCATCTACAGACCGGATACTATGGTAAAAGGAACCCTTGTCACAGCAGGAAATGAAACAGGGGTCACGGTAAATGGAATTGTTGGAATGGTATACAGCAATCAGTTTGTTGTGAATCATGTGCCGCTTACCAATGGGGCAAATACAATATCGGTGACGGCAACGGATACGGCTGGGAATACGGCGACGACCGCAATAACAGTAACTGCGGTAACTTCATCACCATATGTAAGATTGACGGCCAATCCAGAATCGGGCATTGCGCCGCTTACGGTGAACTTCTCCGCTTCAACAGCAATACCCAACTCAGTGACAACCTATAAAATGGATTTTAATGGGACCGGAGCTTTTGATTATACAGGTTCAACTTTCAACAACATAAGCCACCTGTATTCATCGCCGGGAATTTACTATGCAAAATTGACCGTCGTGGATGCTGCGGCTATTTCTTATACGGATACAACTGCTATCGTGGTGTTGAATTCAACGGACCTTGACGCATTGCTCAGGGCCAAGTGGAATGCCATGAAAGCAGCTTTATCAATCCAGAATGTTACCGGAGCTCTTAATTACTATGCCACAGAAACAAAGTCCCATTACAGCGATTTATTCTCAGCGGTTTATTCGTCTCTACCGGCAATAATCTCAGGCATGTCAGATATTCAACTTATCATAGCCAGTGGCAATCAAGCCAAATATCGCCTCACGAGGAATGAATCTGCAGGGATAATATCTTACTATGTTTATTTTGTTCTTGATAGTGATGGGATATGGAAAATATACAAATATTGATAGGAGCGAAGATGAAAAAACAACTATTCATATCATTAATAAATATTATTGGTATTTTAGTAATTACTGGTTGTGCTGCTGCTTATGTTGATGGCCCCTATGAGGGACGGGTAATAGATGCCGATACAGGACAACCTGTTGAAGGGGTTGTTGTTTTAGGGATTTGGAATACTGTAATTGTAACCCCAGGCGGCGGGACGCATAATTTCTACGATGCCCAAGAAACAGTAACCGACAAGAATGGCGATTTCAAAATCAAGGGGCTAGGCTTAGTAATAATGAGCAATATATCTCCCCTGGATGTTTTGATATTCAAGGCTGGATACGAGCAACTTATTAATGGACCATGGGCTTCATTAAAAATGGATCTTTTGTTAAGGAAAATAATTAAATGGGAAGGCATTAAGGCGATTATTCCGCTAAGGAAGCTTTCAATGGATGAGAGGAGGAAGCTACATTCACCTAGTTTTTCTTCTCAAATTCCAGAGGCAAAAATGCGACTAATGCTAGAAGAAATAAATAAGGACAGAGTGGAGCGGGGATTAGATCCATATCGGCTTAGAGGAGGGAATAATGTTTAAAAAATTATCAATTTGCTTAACCCTCGCGCTGGTTTATTGCCTTGCTCTTAGTGATCATGCATTATCGTGGAATGAGGAACGCACGCATAGAGATTTGTCTAGCTTTGCTTTAGATAATTCCGTTTTGGGTCAGTCTAAAGGCAACTACTTAGAGTCTGTTTATAAACTCACGATTTTTTTGATGCAAGTGCCGCACCGAGCATTTTCCCCATCTTTTGCCATTGCATAGAGTCAAGGGATCACTTTCCCGGTCTACTGCATGCAATATTCCGTGTTTTTTGACGTACGTCTCCATTCATGCTTCATTTTCTTCTGTCTTTGCCGCAGCTACTGTGACTGCGGCAGCAGCTTCGGCAACACCAAACTTGTAATCACTCGTATGTTATAGGCGATAACGCTCCATAACACTTTTGCATCAAAATGTTTCCGACCCTTCCAGTCACAGCGGTGCAAGTTAAACCCGCGTTTGACGTTCGATATCACTGCCTCGATCCCGCTCCGCCATTTCTTCAGCCGTGTTTCCATATTGCCGCTGGTCACTATGTTTTTCAAAGACCCTACGATCTTGTTAAACACGATATTGACCACTCCTTTTTCTTTCGCGGTCTCCTGGTTCCTAAGCGACGCATAACCACCATCGGTGACCACATCACGCGGTGTTACCCCATAAATGAGTTCAACCCTCTCTAATGCCCCTTTATACAATTGGGAATCACGAGGATTGCCACTTACAATCTCAACATCTAAAATGATGTTGCTCTTCCCCGTCGTCAGATTCACTTTGTGCCCGAACTCCGCTTCCCTCTTGCCCTTTACGATTATGTCCGTATGTGCTTCATATATCGAAAATATCTTCTCTGCGTTAGGCACGTTCTCCCCAAACAGTTCATGCCGACGCGTGATGTCATAAACCTGCTCCATCTTAGGCAATAGTGCCTTTAACTCCAGAGCGATCAGCCAGTCATTGAGGTCACCATTCATACTCCCCTCAACCGCCGCCCGCTCCGCCTGGTTGATGCTGCTCCTCAGCAGTTTCAACTGCTTGCCGAAAAGCTCCTTCTTCTTATCGCTCTTTTTCGTGTTGTTTATCTGAAACCGGTGCTTCTTCGCCTGCTTCTGATAGTTCCGGACTTTCTTGAGGCATCCGCTCTTCTCCAATCTCTTGATGAGCCGATGCGCCGTCTTTATGCAATCCCAGGTCAGTTCATTGTTCGTTGGATAATGGATGTCCGTTTCCACTGCGGTACTGTCCATCCGCACACTCTTGCAGTCTTCCACCCCGGCTTCTTCTATCATGATCCTGTTTATTGCAACCATCAGCTCTTTCAAGCTCTCGCCCTTGATCTGTGAGATGTATTTGTGAAATACCTCAAAAGATAACGGCTTGCGCCCCTCAAGTTTTATGAAGGTGCTGCATATCCTGGAGTCATATTGCGCATACTCAAGTTCACGGTAGTTCAGCTTCTTCATCTCCTTGTAAAGGGCCGCACGCACCACTTGCTCAACTGTCGGGCTGTCCTGCCGTCCCGTTCCGCTGTCTTTCCCTGTCCCGATGATGTCGCCCTTGACTATCTCAAACAACTCGGAATGCTGCTCCAATACTGTATCTATCAATGCCAACTCAGGATCCAAGGCCCAAAGCGCCTCCTCGAATTTCAACTTCAGATCATTCAGTACCTTCTTCATTCTCTCCTCGGTTACCCCGTTCTGATTTTTTACCAAACTCGTTGCAACCTATTGTAATATAGGACGTTTGAGTTTATAAACAGACTCTACTTAATAAACTTGGGTTTTAATAAAGGCTTGGATGAATTACTGACATGGAACGGGACGATGCATGATATAAGACTGTGGGTTCAAGGAGGTGCTCAACTTGAAGACGCCAGCAGTCCTTTTTTTCCTCTCTTCGGCACGACACGATCATTAAATCATTTCCATAATCCATTGAAACCGTGGAGTCAAGCAGGCTTAGACGATTGGTATATAAATCATTATACGGGAGAATCCTCGCTTCTCTGGGCACAGGATGGAAATGCTCAACAAAATATTGTAGAGGGCGACTGGTCATGGCAAAAAACAAGATCTAACTACTATACAGCAATAACATCTACAACCAATTCAGCCCGGCAAGAATACTTTGCAAGGACATTCAGGGGATTAGGTCACCAGATGCACCTTTTGCAGGATACATCAGTACCTGACCATGTAAGAAACAGTGCGCATCCGGAGGATGCAATATTTGGTAAGAATCCATTCACCGGCAGTGCATATTTTGAATCATGGGCAAAAAACAACTACCTGTTTATTAATACCCTCGCAGCGAATCCAATCTTTCCTACCGTATCATTCAATGTTTCTTACAATGGACTCGCCCCTACAACTCAGCTCTTTGATGCTGAGATATACAACGGTACAAATCCATCTACCGGCCTCACACAAGGTTTATCCGAATATACAAATGCCAACTTTTTCAGCAATAGCACCATATTTGCTGCCGAAATCTATCAAGCGAGCGATAGACATTATTTTCCGTATCCAAAAAAGACCAGTACGGATTTACAAAGTTTCATAGCGGGCTCAAAGGCTTATGAGACTATAACAGCCGAAGATGGAAATACGGACAAGGCATACTGGATTAGTAAAACTGCCGATGGTGAAACCATTAAACATTTCTTGAGAGCGCGCTATTTTACGAATATAGTTTACAATCTGTTTGGAGAGGGTCCTCTTTACTATAGTACATTTTATCGGGATGAGAAGTGTCACGAGGACTACGCCTCACTTCTCATCCCCCGCGCAGTCGGCTATTCCGCGGGCTTATTGAATTACTTCTTCCGAGGCGCAATAGATATATCTTTGCCGAGCAGTGGTATTTATTCCGTGATAGATCCAACTCAGCCAGGCTTTGATCCGTCAAAAGCGGGGTTTACATCAATAAAACTCAAAGCTACAAATACTACAACGACCGGCGAGAACATGACAAATGGGACCATTCAACTGGTGGTGAAATACAAGGTGGCTCAGGCAGACCCCTTTCATTCAACTCCTGTTGCAATATCACCGGGCTTTTCCTACATCGTAGCGCCGGAGAAAAACAACGTTTCTTCCCTTTACATTGCGACACCTACAGAACTTAATTTTGACCTTAGCCAAAACCCCATACCCTTATGGGCGACAGACGTATATCTTCAGGTTGTTTTTAAAGGAACCCTCGGCGCGGAGACTAATGCTGTCGCTGTCGGATTCAAAGACATCAGCGAACCTACACCGTTAGACATATTCAACAATATGGATAAGATCTGCATTTTGGGGCAATGGTATACGGCAGGCAGTGTAGAAGCGTACAATGCGTTGCCGATCTCAGCAAAGGGGTGGGATTATTGGGCGCACGATCTGACGGATGAATATGACAAGATATCGCCGATAAGCAATCCGAGCAATGCATCTCCAACCAATTTCACATTTTATACCCCATTAATCAACGCTGGGACTCTTCATAGATTGTATGTTCTTACTGATTACGACTTTTCTGAAAGCGGATACGGGACAATGGCGAAGAAAGACCCAAATGACACTTATAACCATACCGGAACAAGGAAGATATCACTTGCTCAGGCTATGTCCGGCATAAGAAATCAGGAAGATTATAGCACTGACTCGGTTTTTTGCTCAAGCTATGGACTTACTGCGCCTTGCACTGTAAGACGATCACCATTGTTCTATACATTCAGGGGAGTGGATATGTGGGGCCCCGCTGGTTACATCGTTGATGGCGTGACGTATCCTAACAACAGTCCATGTCCATGGAGTGCTTTACCTTGACCCCAAAAAGCTACCTGCTGAAGCAAGATTTTCTGCTACCATAATTCTAGACGGCGAACCCTCCAATATCCCAAAAAAGTCGCCGTCTATCCTGTGGCAGGACATCGGTCAAGACTGATCCAAAAGACCAATTGGTCAGATGCCGATCCATGTTCATATGATTTGCTGTAAAAAGGTTTTGCCTTAACGGCAAAGCATCTAAAAAAAGTCCTTGGTGAAAAGCAAGAGCCCATGCTGTACCCGCGGGAAATTGACTAATTCGGCCTTCTGTTTTATAGTGTATTCCACTATGGTGCAAAGCATGACAGGCTTCGGCAGCGCAGAGAAGGACGGCTGCAGGATAGAGATCCGGTCGGTAAACCACAGGTTTCTCGATATCACTATGAGGTCCCCTTCTTTTTTGAACAAGCTCGAAATACCCTTCAGGAACATGATTAAAGAACGTTTCGCGAGAGGGAAATTCGATATTGGAATCACCGTATCGGAACTCGCTTCAGCGGAACTGAACATCAATACGGAGGCTGTAAGAAAAATTTACCAGGCGTTTAAATCCCTGCAGGAGGAGCTCTCGGTAAAGGGCCAGATCGACATCAATACCTTCATCGGCCTTCACGAAATGTTCATCGAAACAAAACCGAAGTACGACCTGGAGGTCATAGCAGGCATCTTTGCTCAGGCATTGGATGACCTCGCCGGCATGAGGTCCAGGGAAGGTGACACACTCGGCTCAGAACTTATCGGGATCGCCGAAGAGCTCGGCGACTACAACAAAAGGGTCCAGGCGTCCTGCGATAAGATGCTCGCAGAAGTCAGGGACAAGTTCAATGAAAGGCTGAAGCTGCTGCTGGAAGGACAGGAGATAGACGAGGGCCGCATGTTGCAGGAGGCGGCTATATTCGCAGCCAAACTCGACATCGCAGAGGAGATAGCACGGATAGATAGCCACCTTGCACAGTTCAGAGAAATCCTCTCGGCTGGTGGTATAATAGGGAGAAAGCTGGACTTCATCCTTCAGGAACTCAACAGGGAAGTGAATACGATTGCATCGAAATCAGCTGACTACGGAGTGTCGAGCATAACGGTCGAAATGAAGACCGGGATAGAAAAAATGAGGGAGCAGGTCCAGAACATACAGTAACCCCAAAAAATGGAGAGGTGGACATGAAAAAAGGTGATACAAGTCCCGTTCTCGTCAACATCGGGTTCGGAAACGTGGTTGCATCATCCAAGGTCGTCGCTATTGTGACGCCGGGGTCGGCGCCCATCAAGAGGATGAGGGAAGAGGCAAAAAAAGACAGGAAACTCGTCGATGCGACACAGGGCAGGCGCACGCGCTCCATTATAGTTACCGACAGCAACCACATCATCCTTTCTGCGCTCCAGGCCGAGACCATTACCCAGAGGTTCCTGGAAGGAAAGAACGACCTTGCAGCGGAAGACTAAAGGGAGCATCTTCGTCATATCCGCGCCCTCAGGGGCGGGCAAGACGACAATCTGCAAAAAGCTCATCCGGCGGGACCCGAACATCAGACAGTCTGTTTCATTCACTACGAGGGGACCAAGAAAAGGTGAAACCGACGGTGTCGACTATACCTTCATCGGCGAAAAGGCCTTCCGGCGGATGATCGAACGGAACGAGTTCATAGAGTGGGCCGAAGTACACAGCAACTTTTACGGGACCTCGAGGAAAAGACTCGAGGGGCTTCTGCGGTCCGGGGTCGATGTGCTCCTCGACATCGACACTCAGGGCGCAAGACAGATCCGGAATGCCCTGGACGGAGGGGTTTTCATATTCATACTTCCACCTTCCATAAGGGTCCTGAGGGAGCGGCTTCAGAACAGGAAGAGCAATACAAGAGAGGACATGGAACGACGTCTCCGGCGGGCGGCAGTCGAAATAAAGGACTATATTATGTACGATTATGTTATAGTTAACGACCTGCTGAGGGACGCTTTAAGACGACTCGAGGCCGTTATCACCGCCGAAAGACTCAGCAGCAACAGGATAGATCCGAAATGGATCAAGGACAATTTTCTTAAATGAGGAGGAAGGAATGGACATCATTTCCCTGCCCGTAGAGTACGACAATTCTAAAATCGACGGCAAATACAGGCTGGTTGCAATCGCTTCGCAGAGGGCAAAGGACCTCTCGCTTGGGTCAAAGCCCAAGATACAGACAAAGTCGAAGAAGGTTACGTCCATAGCTATCGAAGAGGCCGCCCAGGGCGTACTAGAATTCCTGACCGGCGATGAAGCGGTTAAGGCAAGAGAAGAGGCCGGCAAGTTTGACTACAGAAAGCTTCTTGAAGAAAGCAGAAAAATTTCGGCCGGTGAAGACCTCAGCGAGCTCGAAAAAGACTTGAAGGTCTACCTGCACGAAAGGGAGACGATGGACAAGAAGGCATTTGACGAGCTCTTCTCGGAGAAAAAGGAAGAAGCTTCTGAGGATTCTGAAGAATAAGCGCGTATTACTCGGTATTACCGGAGGAGTCGCCGCTTACAAGTCTATCGACCTTGCGCGTAGACTGAAAGACGAAGGGGCCTCGGTCGTCGTCGCGATGACCGAGGCGGCCAAACAATTCGTAACACCGCTTTCCCTCGAGGTCGCCTCGCAGAACAAGGTATACACCTCGCTTTTCGATGAGCCGATAGCTCATATATCCCTGCCGGCCAATACAGACGTGATGGTCATCGCTCCGGCAACCGCCAACACTATTGCGAAATTCGCCCGCGGCATCGCCGACGACCTCCTGAGCACCTGCTTCCTCTCTTACCGGGGCAGGGTCGTGATCGCCCCTGCCATGAACTGGAGGATGTACGAAAACAGGATCTTTCGCGAAAACCTTGAAAGACTGCTGTCGCTGGGCGTTGTCCAGGTCGGCCCTGAAATAGGGGACCTTGCCTGCAGGGAAGAAGGCATAGGCAGGATGGCGGAAACGGCGGAGATTATCGAGGCCGTGCAGTCCGCCCTCACGGAAAAAGACCTCTCCGGCGAAAAGATCGTGATAACCGCCGGACCTACCCGGGAATATCTCGACCCGGTCAGGTTCATCTCCAACAGGTCATCAGGCAAGATGGGATTTGCTCTGGCAAAGGCGGCAAGAAACAGGGGCGCAGACGTCACCCTCATAAGCGGCCCTTCCTCCCTGAAGAGCCCCGGGGGCACCGCATTTGTGCAAGTCCAGACATCTGCGGAAATGATGGAAGCGGTAAAAAAGGCTGTAGGGGTGGATACAACCGTTCTGATAATGGCCGCCGCGGTCGCCGATTTCTCTCCGGCATCGACATCGAACACAAAGATTGAGAAGACCGGGGAAATGAATATTCAGCTCCGCCCGACAGAGGACATCATCTCTACGGTTGCAGCGTTTGAGAAAAGGCCTTTTATTATAGGATTTGCAGCGGAAACAGGGGACAACGTCTCAAGGGCGGAGGGGAAAATGAAGACCAAAAAAATGGACATGATCGTCTTTAACGATGTCACCGAACCGGGTGCGGGATTCGACGTAGATACCAACCGGGTCGTCATCATAGACAAGAAAGGGAAAACAGCACTTGAATTGACGGGCAAGGACAGCGTCTCCGATACGATACTTGACAGACTTCTGGAAATCAAGGCTTGACTTTATCGGCGTTATTTGATAAAAAAGTGGCAGGGTTATGTCGCTAAAAGATATAGAAAAATTAAAGGAGAGGGTCGATAAAGACCCCAACTCCAAGCTATTTGTCCCTCTCGCTGAGGAATACAAGAAAGAAGGCATGCTCGATGAGGCCGTAAGCGTTCTGTTGGGCGGCATCGAAAGACAGCCGGGCTACATGAGCGCAAGGGTCTCTCTGGGGAAGATATACCTCGAAAAAGGCATGGTAAACCAGGCCCGTTCGGAATTTGAAAACGTTACAAAATCCATACCCGACAACCTGTATGCCCACAAGAAATTGGCCGAGATCTATAGGGACCTCGGAGAAAAAGAACTCTCGATCAGGTCCTATAAAACAGTGCTTAAACTTAATGCCCTCGATGACGACGCGATATCCAATCTCAGGGACCTGGAAGGCGAAGAAGAACTGGCACAGGTCGGAGCTGCGCCTGAATTGAAAGGCGAGACCGGTAACGCGGCCGCCTCCATGTTTCAGGAAGCGCTCGCCGATGCAGGTCAGGAAGAGGCCGAGGTCGAAGCCGTACCGGAAATTTCTCTTCCGCCTCATAACGAAGAAGAGCTGAGCGCCTTCAAGGACTCGATCTTCGGAGACAGATCACCTGATGCAGAGCATCAGGAAGCGGGCAATGATGCTGAAGAAGAAGAGGCGATGGAGATCGTCGAAGAAGATATGCTGCAAGAAGAGGTCTCATTCGAAGACGTCAGCGAGGCCGTCGTGACGGAAGTCCCCCGTTTCGCGGACATTCCCGTGGAGCTGAACAAAGGTGCGGCGGCAAAATATATGGGGGAAGAAAGGGCCCAAAGCGTTTCTCCTGTTTCTCCGGCCGGAGGCAGAGGACTGGGAGACGCCGACGGCTTCATTCAAGAAGGGAATTATCTCGGGGCAGTATCCATCTATCGAAACATGCTTTCATCGGACCCCAGCAATAAGAAGGTGTTGCAGCGGATGGAGGAGCTGAAATTCCTCCTCAAACTCATGGGAAAAGATGAAGGCACATTCTTCTTCCGGAAGACTCAAGTGGACTATTCACACTTTCATTGCACGCGACTGCAAAAAAATGCACGAGCTTGATCTGGATGCCGCACTCCTCGAGCATCCAGACGCCGCGGCGGACGCGCGCGTAGTAGCGCCGCTCGAGCTCCTCGCGCTTCTCCTCCTCGCATTCGGGGCGGCGCGGCCGCTCCTCCTCCGGGCCGCTCTCCGGCGGCCGCTCGTTCTCGTCCTCGACGACTCATTCTCGAC
>Ga0209515_10008766_pt1 | contig 11695 bp, 8 predicted proteins | sample Subgroupgradi54m_FD_187454 | JGI IMG/M metagenome (GOLD analysis project Ga0209515, IMG submission 187454) | Subsurface groundwater microbial communities from S. Glens Falls, New York, USA - GMW60B uncontaminated upgradient, 5.4 m (SPAdes)... ... | reverse complement strand
CTTCGTTGCAGTCCATCCCCTCGACGCGGAAGACGGCTTCCGCGTGAAGCTCGCAGACGGTGCAGGTGACGGTTTCGGTGGCCATGCCGTGTTCTGCGGATCCCGGGTCCCCGATCCCGGATCCCTACATTGAAAGACTCCTCGTCTATCTTGCCGGATCCCGGCCGAACGATGCCGTCCGGCGTCCGGTACATACGTATAATCAGTCGGTTTTCTTGTAATTATTTCTGATTCCCTAGCGTATCAAGCAGGCGGAGGCATTCCTGTGATCGAGGTTCAGCATCTCAGCAAGCGGTACGGCCCCGTGACCGCGGTGGACGACATCAGCTTTACGGTCGAGCGCGGCGAGATTCTCGGCTTCCTCGGGCCCAACGGCGCGGGCAAGACGACGACGATGCGCGTGCTCACCGGCTACATGCCGCCAAGCGCGGGGAAGGCGATCGTCGCCGGCTACGACGTGTTCGAGCGGCCGATCGAGGCGAAGCGGCGCACCGGTTACCTTCCCGAAACGCCGCCGCTCTACCCCGACATGACCGTGCGCGACTACCTGACGTTCGTCGCGCGCATCAAGGGTGTTCCCCGCAACACCCGCAAGGCGCGCATCGACGAGATGATGCGGAAGACGCGGATCGACGACGTGGCGAATCGCCCCTGCGGAAAGCTGTCGAAGGGCTACCGCCAGCGCGTCGGCCTCGCCCAGGCGCTGATGCACAACCCCGAGGTGCTGATTCTCGACGAGCCGACCGCCGGCCTCGATCCGAAACAGATCATCGAGACCCGCGAGTTGATCAAGGGTCTCGCCGGCGATCACACGATCATCCTCAGCACGCACATCCTTCCCGAGGTCAGCCAGACCTGCCAGCGCGTCGTCATCATCAACCGCGGGAAGGTCGTGGCGGTTGATACGCCCGACAACCTCACGTCACGCCTGCGCGGGTCCGAGACGATGTATCTGCAGGTGGACGCGCAGGGCACCGACGCTGCGGCAGTGCTGCAGCGCGTGTCGGGTGTGACGCGCGTCGCGGTCGCCGACACGAAGCAGCAGATCGTCGGTTACGAGGTGGACAGCGAGGCCGGACGCGACGTGCGCCGCGAGCTGGCCGCCGCGGTCGTCGGCCGCGGCTGGGGACTGCTCGAGATGCGGCCGATGCGCATGAGCCTCGAAGAGATCTTCCTGCACGTGACGACAGAAGATGCGGCTGCGCCTGAAGCGGCCGCGGAGGTAGCGCATGAATAACGTCCTCGCGATTGCGCACAAGGAGCTGAAGTCGTACTTCTCGACGCCGATCGCCTACATCGTCATCGGCTTCTTCGCACTGCTGTTCGGGTACTTTTTCTACGCGATGCTGATCATCTTCAACCAGCAAAGCCTGCAGCTCGGCGGCCTCGAGGGACAGAACAACGTCGACATCAACCAGCAGCTGATTCGTCCGCTCTTCCTCAACGCGAGCGTCATCCTGCTGTTCGTGCTGCCGCTCATCACGATGCGCACCTACTCGGAGGAGAAGCGCTCGGGGACGATCGAGCTGCTGCTCACTTCGCCGGTGACCGACATCGAGATCATTCTCGGCAAGTTCCTCGGTGCGATGGCGCTCTACGCCGCGATGATCGCGATCACGATGATTCACATGGGGCTGCTGTTCTCGTACGGCAACCCCGAGTGGAAGGTGGTCGTGACCGGCTACATCGGGCTGCTGCTGATGGGCGGCTGCTTCATCTCGGTGGGCCTCCTCATCTCGAGCCTGACCAAGAACCAGATCGTCTCCGGCATGATCACCTTCGCGGTGTTCCTGCTGCTGTGGGTCGTGAACTGGATTGCGTCGTTCACGGGCCCGACGACGCAGAGCGTGCTCAATTACCTCTCGATCACGGATCACTTCGACGACTTCACGAAGGGGATCCTCGACACCAAACACCTTGTGTATTACTTCAGCGTGATGTCGTTCGGGCTTTTCCTGACCGCACGGTCGGTCGACACCGAGCGCTGGAAGGGCTAACTCATGATCAAGAACATCCTGAACATCGTCGGGTGGATGGGGACGGCGCTGGTCGTCGCCGCCGTCGCCGTCCGCTTCGTGAGGCCCGAGTGGGATCAGTACGCGGTGTATGCGGCGTGGGCCGGCCTCGCGTGCGTGGTCCTCTACACGCTCGGACAGTGGCGCGAGATCATCGACTACTTCAGCCAGCGCAACGCCAGGTACGGCGCCATCGCGGGCGTCAGCGTCCTCGTGTTCCTCGGCATCCTCGTCGCCGTGAACTACCTGTCGTTCCGCCAGAACAAGCGCTGGGACCTGACCAAGAACCAGCAATACACGCTGTCGGATCAGACGGTGAAGCTGCTCAAGAACCTCGACTCGCAGGTGCAGTTCCTCGTCTTCGATCAGAGCAACAACTTCGACCGGTTCCGAAACAGCCTCGACCAATACAAGTACCAGTCGCCGTCGAAGGTTGACGTGCAGTACATCGACGCGGACAAGAAGCCGGTCGAGGCGCGGCAGTACCAGGTGCAGAGCTATGGGACCGTCGTCATCAACTACAAGGGGCGCACCGAACGCGTGACCTCCGCGGAGGAACAGGACCTGACCGGCGGTCTCGTGAAAGTGCTCAATCCCAACAAGAAGAAGGTGTACTTCCTCCAGGGCCACGGCGAACGCAACATCGACAGCGCCGAGCGCGACGGCTACAGCGCGGTGAAGACCGCGCTCGGAGGCGACAACTACGACGTCGCGAAGGTGGTGCTGGCGCAGGAGAAGGACGTGCCCGCCGACGCATCAGTCGTCGTCATCGCGGGGCCGAAGACCGACCTGCTGCAGACGGAAGCCGACATGCTGCAGCGCTTCCTGAAGAAGGGCGGGCACGTGCTTGTCCTCATCGATCCGCCCGACGAGAAAGCGCCGGCTGCGCCGGTCCTCGAAGCCTTCCTGAAGGACTGGGACTTCCAGGTCGGCAAGGACGTCGTCGTCGATGCGAGCGGCATGGGCCAGTTGATCGGCACCGATGCGTCAGTGCCGGTCGTGGCGACCTATCCGTCGCATCCGATCACCGATCGCTTCAACGTCATCACGGCATTTCCCCTATCGAGATCGATCACGCCGATTCTGCCGGCGTCGAACGGACGCGCGGCGATCCCGATCATCCAGACGAGCGCGCGCAGCTGGGCGGAAACCGACATGAATCAGCTCAAGTCCGGCCGTGTCGAGCTGAACGCCGACAAGGGCGACAAGGCGGGGCCGGTCACCATCGGCGCGGTCACGGCCACCACTGCGACCGACGTGCCGAAGCCCGATCCGTCGAAGACGGATCAGCGGCCGCCCGAGTCGCGCTTCGTGACGATCGGCGACTCCGACTTCGCGGCCAACTACGCCATCCGCATCCAGGGGAACCAGGATCTCTTCGTCAACACGATCAACTGGCTCGCGCAGCAGGAGAACCTGATTTCGATCCGGCCGAGGGCGCCGAGCGACAGCCATCTGACCATCACGGCGCGGCAGGCGACGGCCGTCCTCTGGATGTCGCTCCTGGTCGTGCCGGCGCTCGTCTTCGGCACCGGCGTCTACACCTGGTGGAGGAAACGCTAACGTGCGGGGGCTTAAGTCCACCCTCGTGCTCGTCGTCGTCCTCGCCGGCCTCGTGGCGTACATTTTCTTCGTCGACCGGAAGAAGCCGGCGTCGGGCGCGCCGGAAGTGAAGGCCAAGGCCTTCACCGTCGACGCCGATCAGATCGAGGAGATCCAGATCAAGCCGGCCTCCGGCGAGGCGTCGCGAGTTGAGAAGACGAACGGCAGTTGGCAGCTGGTCGAGCCGGAGAAAACCGACGCCGACCAGGGCCAGGTGTCGAATGCGGCCACCAGCCTGGCTACGCTCGAGATCAACCGCGTCGTCGAGGACAATCCGTCCGACCTCGCCGCGTACGGGTTGAATCCGCCCAAGACCGACGTCGCCTTTCGCGTCAAGGGGAAGAAGGATCGGCAGCACCTTCTGCTCGGCGAGAAGACCGCAACCGGCGGCGACCTCTACGCGAAAACGCCGGATCAGAAGCGCGTCTTCCTCATCGCCTCGTATCTCGAGAACACGTTCAATCGCACGCCGTTCGACCTGCGCGACAAGGCGGCGCTGAAATTCGACCAGTCGAAGGCCGATGGCATCGAGATCGTCCACGACGGGACGACCGCGCTCGCCAAGAGCGGCAGCGACTGGACGGTGACCAAGCCCTACAAGGTGCGAGCGGATTTCGCCGGCGCCGAAGCCGTCCTGACGTCGCTCTCGTCGCTGCAAATGCAGAAGATCGTGTCGGAGGAGGCGAAGGATCTCGGGAAATACGGGCTCGACAAACCGGACGTCACCGTCGCCGTGATGTCCGGAAGCACGCGGGCATCGCTGGCGGTTGGAAAGAAGGAAGGCGATTCCGTGTACGCGCGCGATCTCTCGCGGCCGCTCATCTTCACGATTCCCGCGGCGACGGCGACCGACCTCGAGAAGAACGCCGACACGCTCCGCCGCAAGGACATGTTCGACGGCCGGTCGTTCAACACGACGCGCGTCGAGCTGCGCCGCGGCGGCGAGACACTGGCCTTCGAAAAGTCGAAGAGCAAGGACGGCAAGGACGTCTGGAAGAACGCCGCCGGCAAGGACGTCGATACCGCGAAAGTCGAAGACCTGCTGACGAAGCTCTCGAATATCCGCGCGCAGCTGTTCCAGGACCGCGTCGATCCCGTCCTCAAAATGCCGACGCTCGCCGCGACGCTGAAGCTCGAGAACAACATGACCGAGACGGTGACCTTCGCGCGCAACGGCAACGCGGTGCTCGCCAACCGCGCCGACGAACCGGGAAGCGCGACCGTCGAAGTGATGGCCTTCAACGACGCGATGTCGGCGATTGATGCCGTGAAGTAGTGCGCGCAGGCCGCCACGTCTTCGTCGCGATCCTCATCACGGCCGGATGCGCCAAGGTGCTTCCGGCCGTTCCGACATCTCAGGCGCTCGACACCACCCGAGAGCTTCAGAACGATCTGATCGCCGCGACGAAGATGCCGGGCGTCGAACGCGCGACGTGGGGCATCGCCGTCCAGTCGCTGACCCGCAATGAACTGCTCTTCGATCTGAATCCACGCACGCTGATGGTTCCCGCGTCGGTTGCCAAGCTCGTGAGCGTCGCCACCGCGGTCGACACGGTCGGATGGGACTATCGGTTCACGACGACGCTCCGGGCGAGCGGGCCGGTCGAGGGCGGAATCCTGCGCGGCGACCTGATCATCGTCGGCAGCGGCGATCCGGCGATTGGCGGACGCGGCGGTGACGATTTCACGACGTGGGTCGATGCGTTGAAGACCGCCGGCATCCATCGCATCGAGGGACGAGTCGTTGGCGTCGATGACTCGTACGAAGAGCCGAGGCCCGGGTTCGCGTGGTCGTGGGACGACCTCGGCTACTCGACGGGCGCCATCTTCGGTGCGCTCAATCTTGCCGAGAACCGGCTGGCGGTCACCGTGACGCCGGGCGCGGTCGCCGGCGCGCCGACGAGTCTCGCGTTCAACGTGGACGCACAGGACCTGCCGATCACGAATCGCAGTGTGACCGGCGCGGCCGGCAGCATGCCGCTCGTGTGGCCCGAGATGCGACCCGGCGAGACCGTGTTGACGATCGCCGGCTCGGTTCCGGTGGGCGGCATGCCGGCAACGCTGCTGGTGTCCGCAGGAAATCCGACGGCGTGGTTCGCGCGCATGCTCCGTCGCCGGCTGATTGCGTCGGGCGTCGAAGTCGCCGGTCCGGCCGTCGATGCTGACGACATCAGCATTCCATCTCCGGACGATGCGGCGATTCTCTACACATACCGGTCGCACCCGCTGTCGGAGATCGCGCAGCCGCTGCTGAAAGAGAGCATCAACCTCTACGGCGAGGCGGTGCAGCGGCTGAATGCATCCGGGCCGCTGCCGCACACCAACGATCAAGCGATCGACGGCATGAAGCAGCGCCTGCTCTCGTGGGGCATTCCGGCGGATGGATTTCAGCTCGTCGACGGATCGGGGTTGTCGCGCCGCGACGTGCTCGCGCCCGAGCCGCTGCTGGCGATCCTCGTGCGGATGTTCGACCCCGCGGGCGCCTCGCCGTGGATGACCGGGCTTCCGATCGGGGGAATCGACGGAACACTTGCCGCGCGGATGAAGGGAACCCCTGGGGAGAACAACGTCCGCGCGAAGACCGGCACCATGTCGAACGTCCGCTCGCTGGCCGGCTACGCCCGGACACGCGACGGCGAACCGGTTGCCTTCGTGGCCATCGTGAACAACTTCGAGGGCACCGGCGCGCAGGCCAACGCGGCGCTCGACGCCATCGCGGTTCGTCTTGCGTCCTTTTCCCGCTAGGAATACGCTAGCGCCCGTTACGTGGAGGGTGTGATGCGAAACGTTGCCAGGTTCCTCGGACTCACAAGTCTCGTCGTCGTCCTCTCGAGCCTGGGGCTGCACTCGCAGGCCAAGCCTGCCCAGGCCATAGACGAGGGTGGCGCGCCCATCTTCAAGGTCGATCCGTTCTGGCCCAAGTGGCTGCCGAACAAGTGGAGCATGCAGCAGGTGACCGGGATCGGGATCGATCCGCAGAACGATCACATCTGGTTCCTGAACCGCGCGGCCGCCGCGAATCCCGATGAAGCCGGCGGTGACAACGGACGGCTGGACTGCTGCGTCCGCGGGCCGGAGGTCATCGATCTCGATCAGGAAGGCAACGTCGTTCACGCATGGGGCGGCCCTGGTTACATCCCCGAATGGCCGACCGCCCTGCAGACGGTGATCGCGGACTCGAAGGGCTTCGTCTGGGTGGCCGGCACCGGCGCACAGGACAGCATCCTGAAGTTCACGAAGGAAGGAAAGCTGGTGTGGGACTTCGGCCATCGTCCGCCGAAGGACGCGAAGGACTTCAAAGAGAACAACCAGATGACGGACGCCTTCGTCAGCAAGGGGCGGTTCCAGCTCGACGAGTCGGCCAACGAGATTTACATCATCAACCAGCGCCGCGTGCTCGTGTACGACATGACGACCGGCGCCTACAAGCGCGGGTGGGGCGGCCACGGCATGCCGCTCAGCCAGATCACGAACGATCCGCTCCCGAAGTACAAGTGGACCGGCGGCCCGCCGACGGAAGAGAAGAACCTCGTGCCCGACCTGCACTTCGTCGAGATCTCGAAGGACCGCAAGGTGTATGTCGGCGAGCGCGGGCAGAACCGGATCGAGGTCTTCACGACCGACGGCAAGTTCCTGCAGGAGTTCTACGTGTCGCCGAACACACCGTCGCAGCGCGCCGAAGATTGCGGCGGTCTCTACAGCAAGGACTTCCCGCCGTGCGGGACGACCTATAAGCTCGTGCTCTCGCGCGACCCGCAGCAGAAGTATCTGTATGTAGCCGACGGCACGAACGACAAGGTGTGGATCCTCGATCGCCAGAGCGGCAAGACGCTCGGCAGCTTTGGGCGCAACGGCACCTACGCCGGCCAGTTCCACTGGATCAATTCGATCGCGATGGATTCGAAGGGCAACATCTACACGGGTGAGGTGGAGGAGAACAAGCGCATCCAGAAGTTCGCGCCTGTGATGGCCAACGCCCGCCGGTAATACCTTGACCACGAAGATCACGAAGGATCGAAGCCTTCGTGGTCTTCGTGCCCTTCGTGGTTTCAAGCATCCTCGTGTCCTCCGCCATCATCACGGTTCGCGATCTCGGTCAAGCCGACCTGCCGTCCGCCGTCGGCATCGTCGCGCGCGGCATGCGCGACAACCCCCTCCACATCGCCGCGCTCGGCAGCGACGCCGAGACGCGCGGCAAGCGTCTGATCCGGATGTTCACGGTCGCGCTGCCACTCATCTTCTCGAAAGGGATCGTCCTCGGCGCGTTCGACCGCGACACGCTGGTCGGCATCGCCGGGATGGTGGCGCCCGGCCAGTGCCAGCCCTCGCTGATCGAGAAACTGACGTTGATGCCGCGGATGATTCCGGCCGTCGGCGGCGGCGGGTTCGCGCGCGTCGGCCGCTGGATGGGCGTCTGGGCGCAGCACGATCTGCGGCAGCCGCACTGGCACCTCGGGCCTCTCGCGGTCGACGCGCACATGCAGGGAAGCGGCATCGGCACGCTGCTGATGAAGGAGTACTGCGCGCGTCTCGACCGCGCGCACGTGGCCGGGTATCTGGAAACCGATAAGGCCTCGAACGTGACCTTCTACGAGCGGTTTGGATTCCAGACCATCGGTTCGGCGCCCGTGCTGAACACGCCGAACTGGTTCATGAAGCGAACCGCGCGCTACTAGTTTCGCGTCAGCGGCGCGAGGTGCGGTGTGGAGGGTGACGCGTCGCCGGCAACGGCCGCGGGCGCGAGCGATACTTCAACCGTTTCGCCGTACTTCACCTCGATCGACTTACGCCTCTCGCTGCCCGATGCATCCTTCGCGGCGATGTCGCGCGTGCCAATCGGCACCTGAAACGGCGGCAGCGGCGCGACGCCGATGCGCTCGCCTTCCAGCCATATTTCCGCCCCTGGCGTCGTCGTTACATGGACTGCGGCCGATGGAAGGGTGACGGTATACGGCAGGACGTGCCCCGGGCGAATCGTCACGCTTGTCGTAAATCGATAACGGAACCGCTCGCTCACGAATTCAATCCGGTGAGGGCCGCTTTTGAGCAGCAGCTGTCCGTCCTCGGTCGTGCCGATGCGCCGCCCGTCGGCGTAGACGTCCATCGGAATTCGCGAGAAAGCGGTGATGAAGCCAGGGCCCGTATCCGCGGCGGCCTCGGCGGCTGCATTGACCTCGTTCTCGTCCGGTAAGACGGCGGCCTTGGGTGCGTCCGGCCGCGGAAGGGCGCGCTCCGCCGCGTTGATCGCTCGGCGTGTCACGCCCGGGGCGGCGGCAACCGCCTGCTTTGCCGCCTGTTTCGCGGCATTCCCGGCCGTGCCGACAAGCGCCGACGATGTTCGTGCGGCGGATGACACGGCGCGCGGCAGGTACATGACGCCGGCGACAACGACGACGAGGATGACGGCGGCGGTCGCAACAATGTCCCAGCGAACGACGTGCAGCGGAAGTCGAGAGGCCTGCGCAAACGCCGAAGCGTGCGCCGGCTCGCCGAACGATGCCGCCAGACGGGCGTCCTCGATTCTCTGTGCCTCTGCCCCAGCCGCCTCAATCCGAAGCCGCGCAATTTCCGCCTCGAGTCGCTGATCCGCCTCGCGGCGGATGCGCTCGGTTTCCGCGGCGAGCGCCGACTCCGCGGCCGCACGCGCGGCCTCGGCCGCCTCGGTGCGAATCTGGTCGGCGTCGAATGTCGCCTGCCGATGCGCGTGGCGAACCTGCTCGGCTTCGCCGATGACGCTCGCCAGCTGCGCCTCGAGCCCCAACTGCGCCTCGAGCCGCGCTTCGGCCTCCGCCTGGGCGCGAGCGACCTGTGCCTGGAGCTGCGCCTCGCTGTCGGCGCGCGCCCGCGTAACCGCCGCTTTCAACTGCGCGTCGGCTTCGGCCCTGACGCGCGCGACTTCTTCCTCGGCATCCTTCGCGCGTGCGGCTGCCTCTTCGACAACCTGCCTGGCTTCCTCGATGGCCGCGGCGCGCGCCGCCGCCGCCGCTTCCGCGCGCGCGTGTGCGAGACGCTCCTCGCGATCCCGCTCCGCCTGCGCCTGCGCGAGATCGAGCTGGGTCGCAAGCTTCTGGTCCGCCTCGTCGCGCACCCGGCGGATCTCCGCGGCGAGCTGCTCCTCCGCCTCGCGGCGGACGCGTTCGAGCTCCGCCGCCAACGCCTCGCGGGCCGCCGCGTCAGCGGCGGCTCGCGCTTCGGCAACGGCGGACTCGCGTTGTGACGCCGCGTCTTTTTCGATCCTCGCGAGCTCGAGCGCGCGCTGCTGCGCCGTTTCGGCCTCGACGCGCGCAATCTCGCGCGCACGACGTTCGGCCGCCTCGGCCTCGACACGCGACAGCTCGCGCGCCTGCTGCTTGGCCGCTTCGGACTGAAGCCGTTCGAGCTCGCTCTTCAGGCGGAACTCGACTTCGGCCTCGATCAACATCAGGTCCGCGGAGCGGACATCTGTAGCGTCGGTAATGGGGACGGCAGGGCCGGATGCCGGGTCAGAAATCGGTTCTGCAGGTTCCGGCTTGGTCGCCGCGAGCGATTCATCGAGCGCCACCGCGTCCCATTCAGAATCTGCGGGCCGGCCAAGCATGCTCGCCATCGCGCGCACGCGCGCGTCCTCGGCGGCGGCAAGACAGGCGCCGATCTTCCTGGCGAACTCCTCCATGTCGGCGCCTGACGGGCCTGGCTCTTCCTTCTTCCGGAAAGGATTCTGGAAGCCGGGTTTCTCAGGCTGTGCTGCGCCGGCGAATTGCGGAATGTCGAGCGTGCGGACCTGGCCGTCGTCCGTCTGAAGCGAGCGGAGATGCGTGACAATCTTGGTGCGCTGCTCCTGCGGAACGCTGCGTCCGAGCAGGACGACGTCCGGGATGCGCTGATTCATCGCCACGATTGCGGCGTACGCCGACGTGACCATTTGAAGCTCGGCGCCGAGCTTCGCGCGCACCACGGAATTGAGCGGCTCGGCCTGCGGGGAATCAGGCTCGATCGCCAGGACCAGACTCATAGGACTACAGCCTCTTATCGGCTCGATTCGTCCGCCTCCGCAGGCCGTTCCGCGGCCCACAACCCGCGCAGATACGGTAATTTGGCGGACTTTTTCGATTACCGGACTGATGGATCCGAAATTGCGGCCTGTAGGCCAGCCCGTTCGCATCCCATCCCTCGAACGCTTCGGGTCGGTGTAATAAATTCGGGAGGTCACGCCGCTTCGGCGGACGCCGCGGGCAGGTCGAAGTAGAAGATGGCGCCGCCGGCGGGCGCGTTGAGGTATCCGATACGGCCGCCAAGCGAGTCGATGATGCCGTAGCTGATCGACAGCCCGAGGCCGGTGCCCTGGCCGACCGGCTTTGTCGTGAAGAACGGCTGGAACAGCTTTGCCTCGTTGTCGGGAGGGATGCCGGGGCCGGTGTCTTCGACCTCGAGCATCACGCGGCCATCGAGGTCACGCGAGCGGATCGTGATGCGTCCGGGTAGCCGGCCCGACGCCAGGATCGCCTGCTCCGCGTTGACGACGAAGTTCAGAAGCACCTGCTGGAGCTCGGTGAGCACCGCCGAGACATACTGCGCCGAGCGGTCTTCGACGCGCAGCTCGATCTCCTCCGACTCGAGGCGACGCTGGCGGAGCTCGGCGACAGATGTGATGACGTCGGTCAAGCGGACCGGCGCCGCTTCGCCGGGCTGCTGCCGCGCGAACATCGCCAGGTTGCGGATGATGTTGCAGGCGCGGGCGCTCTCCTTCTGAATCAGCCGCAGATCCGTCTTGACCGAATCCGGCACGTCCGCCTGCATCTGCAGGAGCTCCGCGAAGCCGAGAATCGCCTGGAGCGGGTTGTTGATCTCGTGCGCCACGCCCGACACCAGCTGGCCGACGGCGGCGAGGCGTTCCTGCCGGATCACCTGGCGCTGCAGCGACTGCAGCTCTTCACGCATGCGGCGTTCCTCGCCCATCTGGCCGTCTAGCGCGCTGCGCGTGTCGTTGAAGCGGCGCAGCATCAGGTCGAACGCATCCTGCAGCTCGGCAAACTCGCGCGTCGGCATCGGCCGGCGCGCCACCGGCGTGAAATCTCCCGCCCCGATGCGCTGCGCCGCCG
>Ga0209515_10008764_pt1 | contig 11695 bp, 3 predicted proteins | sample Subgroupgradi54m_FD_187454 | JGI IMG/M metagenome (GOLD analysis project Ga0209515, IMG submission 187454) | Subsurface groundwater microbial communities from S. Glens Falls, New York, USA - GMW60B uncontaminated upgradient, 5.4 m (SPAdes)... ... | reverse complement strand
TCGGTGCAAGGAGGCAACTTTCAAGTAACTGGCACATCTACTACTCATGCATTGATCGCGACTTCGACTCTCCTCGTAGGCGGTACCACAGGAACGAGTCTCATCGTAACAAATGCGGGCAATGTCGGCATCGGGACGACGAGTCCGGGTACTTTATTATCTGTCCAAGGCGCAGTCTCTCTTTTCTTGCAAGGAGCAGTAACCACCAACGGAGTTTGCCATACTGGTGGTAACATTGATGTTGCGGATTCCACCGTAGGTCGTCAGTTGGTGGCGTGTTCTTCTGCGCCCAATGATTATGCAGAATGGTATCCGACGGAGTTAGACGTTGCCACCGGCGATATTGTGGCACCAGGGAAGTCTATGATAATCTATCAGGCTCAAGGAGCAGATCCGGAGCAGGGAACCGTGGTGTCGCTCGGCACGCAAAAAATTTCTGTATTGAAAAAAGCAAGCGCGGGTGATACGGTGATGGGCATAGTATCTACCGCCCCCTATCAGACCATTGGATCTGATGTGAGGTCTGCCGCCTCTTCCACCAAGCCTATTGCTCTCAATGGGCGCACCTACCTGAATGTCAATCTTGAAGGAGGGGACATTCGACCAGGAGATCGTATTACGCTTTCGTCCGTAGCTGGCATGGGGACAAAGGCTACCTCATCGGGCATGACGGTTGGTACCGCGCTGGAGAGTTTCGATGGGCATGTGTTTGGTGGGTTTATGAGTACGGGCAAGATACTCGTATTCGTGAATCTGGGGTATGCGAAGATTGATCCCCAGATTGCCAGCTCAACCCCCGAATCCTTGCTGCTCAATGCACTGTCTGTGGATCAGTCAACAGGAAAGATTAATGTAGCAGGGGATATGAATTTCCAGGGCCATTCACTCATGAACATCGCGCATATCGGGAGCAACCTCGGCAAATGGTCTATTGATGACGACGGGACGATTATTGCGGTAAAAATTATTACCGATGAGATGATTACGCAAAAATTAACTGTAGGATCACCGGAGAATCCAACCGGCATTACGTTGTATGATGAAATTACCAAAGAACCCTACTGCTTGCGCATGCGCAATGGCGATATGGTAAGTGATCTGGGTACATGCAGTTCTTCGGCAGGACCGGTTTCTTCACCTACGCCAACTCCGTCAAATAGCGCCACACCAAGTCCATCAGAAACCCCAACGCCAAGTCCCACGCCATCGGCAAGTCCGGTGAGTTCATCTTCGCCTGCACCAAGTCCGACCCCGTCAAATAGCCCCACGCCAAGTTCGTCACCAAGTCCTTCACCCTCGGCATCTCCTTCGCCGACCCCATCTTCAACCCCAGTCAGCTCTCCTTCGCCGACGCCTTCACCGTCAGCGACTCCCGCGCCAACTCCATCGCCAACTTCCGCACCCTCGGCAAGTCCTTCACCTTTGCCATCACCGACGGCGGAGCCAAGCCCGACACCATAAAAAGTTAAAAGATTTAAAAGTTTAAAAGGATAAGAAAAAAGTTTAAACGTTTAAAGGTTTAAAAAGATACTTATAAAAATTTAAAAAATCATGGCTACCATAGAAAAATTTGAGGATTAATATGCTGGCAAAAGGCGAGGTTACTTACCAGAGAAATATATAAATCACTTGCATCATCCCATGATCGCGGTTTCAAAGATCAAATTCAGCGGGCATCGGTATCTGTTATGTCTAATATCGCCGAAGGTTTCGAGCGGGGGACGAAGCAGGAATTCATAAACCATCTTTTTATTGCAAAGGGTTCTGCAGGAGAATTTGCCGAAAATGGGCAAGTGGTAAAACAGCAGAGATAGTATGTGCAAAATCTTAAAACCGTGGTTGATGATTATCTGTGTCCAATAAAATGTCTTATAGATTTTGCGGAAAATTTTGTGGTATTGACGATCGCGAGAAGAGTAAATTATACTTGTCGTATTATGGCAAAAAAACAAACAACAATTGATGATCTTGCGGTGATGGTCCAAAAAGGATTTCGGGATGTTGACCATAGGTTTCGGGATGTTGACCATAGATTTCAGAATCTTGAGAGTCAGATGGTCACTAAGGATATGCTTAAGCTCGTGGTTGAGAGCGTGGATATTATTCGTGAAGATGTGAGGGATATTAAAATCACCCTTGGTCCGCTTGTGCGCATGGTTTCGGCATTGGAAACAGATATGCAGCATCTTGCAATAAGAGTAGCCCGATTGGAGCAAAAAAGCGGATTTATTAAAAAGTAACATGCGACCGCTTGACATAGTTTTTATAATCGAGTATACTTTGAAATAACGATTGAATATCTGTTTTATGGGAGGAAATTGGGGTAAGGAAGGAGGGGACGTATTCGTCTAATTACATCTATTATTATTTGCGACTCTTTACGGTAATCGCAATTTCGCTTTAACCCCTAAACCTTGAAGGGTTTTTTTAGGGTGTTTATATTTTTTATTTCTTGACATTGTTTTTTGGGTTTTTAAAACTCATACGTTTGGCTTCTTCCCTAGCATAGGCGGTTATTCTCCGCTCTTGCGATATCAGCGGGACGCAAGGAGCGAGGTAGGAGGCATACGGTACGGGGGGTCTACCTCCCCTAGCCCCTCCTATTTTAGGAGGGGAAAAACATCGAACTCGTACGTCTTAATCAAATCAAAAAAAGTCTCCTGATACATGCATTGTTTTTTATAATAATTTTTTCTTATTTTCACTACAATGGAAAAAAAATATTTTTCACGATATCGCCCTTCTTCAGTCGAGCTTCCCAATCTTCCGGAAGTTCAGCTGAACTCATACAAGTGGTTCTTTGAAAAAGGGCTGCATGAGCTTTTTGATGAAGTCTCGCCCATCCGCGATTTTAGCGGCAAAGAGCTGATGCTTGATTTTGCGAGTTTTTCCATGGACGAGCCGAAATATGACGAAGCGAAAACGCGCGAGTTGAATTTGTCATACGAAGCTCCGCTTCGTATGCGCGCGCGGTTGACAAACAGTAAAACCGGAGAAGTAAAGGAGCAGGAAATCTATCTTGGAGAATTTCCTATTATGACTCCCCGCGGCACGTTTATCGTCAATGGCGTGGAGCGCGTGGTGGTGTCCCAGCTTATTCGCTCATCGGGCGTTTATTTTACGAATTATATTTCTCGCGGGAGGCGTTTTTTTGGCGCAAAAATAATTCCCAATCGCGGCGCATGGCTTGAGTTTGAAACCGATCTTGACGGAACGGTAAATGTAAAAATTGATCGTAAACGAAAGATTCCTGCAACCAGCCTTTTGCGCGTATTCGGCTTAACCGACAATGAGAAAATCGCCACGATGTTCCATGATGTGGATACGGGAGAAGTGTCGTATATAAAAAAGACACTTGAGCGTGATCCGTCCGCAACTCAAGATGAAGCGTTTATTGAAATTTATAAGCGTATTCGTCCCGGAGATCTTGCGACTGCCGATAATGCCCGTTCTCTTATTCAGTCAATGTTCAGTTTTGACCGCTATGATCTGGCGGAAGTGGGGCGCTATAAGTTTAATCAGCGCCTTGGACTTGGAGTTATCAAATACTCGGATACCAAAGAAAAAGCTCACCGTATCCTTTCGCTTGATGATGTTATCTCGGTGCTGAAAGAAATTATGCGGCTTAACATCATTGGCGACGCGCCTGCTGATGACATTGATCATTTGGGAAATCGCCGCGTTCGGGGAGTTGGTGAATTATTGCAAAATAAACTTCGCATCGGCATGACGCGCATGGCTCGTATCATCCGCGACCGCATGTCGACTCTTGATCCCTTTACTATTACGCCGACCCAGCTTATCAATGCCCGTCCCTTTATGGCATCGGTGAAAGAATTTTTTACGTCGTCCCAGCTTTCTCAATTCATGGATCAGGTTAATCCCTTGTCCGAGCTTGAACACAAGCGCAGGCTTAGCGCGATGGGTCCCGGAGGATTACAGCGCGAGCGCGCGGGATTTGAAGTGCGCGATGTACATCCTTCCCATTACGGCCGTATTTGTCCGATTCAGACTCCGGAAGGACCCAACATCGGACTCGTGGGACACTTGGCATCATACGCGCGGTTGAATGATTTGGGATTGATTGAAACGCCCTATATGAAAGTAACAAAGTCAAAAATAACCGGCGAAGTTGAATATTTAAACGCCGTGGCTGAAGTACGCCATACTATTGCTCACGCGGGCATTGCCATTGATGCGGACGGCAGTCTTATGGATGAACGCGTGGAGGCGCGTATTAAAGGAAGTCCGGGACTCGCCATGGCATCTGATGTTGATTATATTGATGTTTCCCCCCAGCAAGCGATCAGTATCGCTACAAGTCTTATTCCTTTTTTGGAGCATGATGATGCAAACCGCGCGCTCATGGGTTCAAATATGCAGCGCCAAGCCGTGCCATGCGTGCGCGCGCAGGCGCCTCTCGTAGGCACGGGCGTGGAATCGCGCGCAGCGCAAGATTCCGGACGCGTGATCTTAGCCGAAGACGAGGGTGTCGTGGAAGAGGTTGACGGCCGCCATATCGTGGTACGCCATACAGACGGCGAGGTTAAGACGTATCCGTTTGTGTCATTTTTGCGTACCAACGCGTTTACGGTTATTCGTCAGCGCGCGGTAGTGATGCGCGGGACAAAAGTAAAAAAAGGAACAGTCCTTGCCGACAGCTCGTCTACTGACCAAGGCGATTTGGCGCTTGGACAGAATGTGCTCGTTGCCTTTATCTCATGGTTCGGATCAAACTATGAAGACGCGATTATTATTTCTCAAAAACTTTTAAAAGACGATCGGTATACTTCTTTGCACATTGAAGATTTTACTATTGACGTGCGCGACACGAAGCTTGGCCCCGAGGTGACCACGCCCGATATTCCTAACGTGGGAGAAGAAAAATTAAAAAATCTCGATGAAGACGGGATTGTTATGGTTGGCGCGGAAGTCAGGTCCGGCGATATTTTGGTGGGGAAAATTTCCCCCAAAGGCGAATCCGATCTTACGCCGGAAGAAAAACTTTTGCGCGCGATTTTTGGTGAAAAAGCCCGTGATGTCAAAGATTCATCCTTGCGCCTGGCACACGGCAAGCGCGGTCGCGTGGTAGGCGTGCGCATATTTTCGCGCGAGCGCGGAGATAAGCTGGAAGCAGGCGTGATCAAGCAAATCCAAGTGGACGTAGCGCAGATGCGTAAAATATCCGTAGGCGACAAGCTGGCGGGACGCCACGGCAACAAGGGCGTTATTGCGCGTATCTTGCCGGAAGAAGATATGCCGCATTTGGCTGACGGCACTGCAGTTGAAATGATTTTAAATCCGCTTGGCGTGGCAAGCCGTATGAATTTGGGTCAGATTTTTGAAACACATCTCGGGTGGGCGGCGTCAAAACAGGGATACCGGGCAGTAACGCCTGCGCTTGCGGGCGTACTTGAAGAGGAAATTAAAAAAGAATTGGAACGCGCGGGATTGCCCGCAGACGGCAAGGTAACGCTGTATGACGGCCGCACCGGAGAACAATTCGCGAATCAAGTAATGGTCGGGTATTCCTATATCATGAAGCTCATTCACTTGGTGGAAGATAAGATTCACATGCGCTCCATTGGTCCTTACTCGTTAATTACCCAGCAGCCGCTTGGAGGGAAGGCGCAGTTCGGAGGTCAGAGATTCGGAGAAATGGAAGTATGGGCGCTTGAAGGATACGGCGCGGCGCATACCCTGCAGGAAATGCTTACTATCAAATCGGACGATGTACTCGGACGCGCGGCAACGTATGAGGCGATTATCAACGGCGAGAAAATTAAAAATCCGAATATCCCCGCATCGTTTAACGTACTGGTAAATGAACTTCGCGGACTTGCGTTCAATATAGATGTAGTAAGAAAAGGCGATATCCCTGAAGTTCTCAAAGAAATTTCAATTCCCGATACGATGAAAAAAAGTAAAAAAATTAAACAGAAAGTCGAAAAGGCGTAATCCCAATTTTCAATTTATAATTTTTAATTTTCATTGAATTTTCAAGGTCCCAATTTTCAAACGATCCAATCATTCATTGAAAATTGCAAAATTGATAATTGAAAATTACCATCATGGAGCCACAAACATCATTTACAGATTTTACGGGCTTGAGTCTCCGGGTTGCATCGCCCGAGGCGATATTGGGTTGGTCGTTTGGCGAAGTGACGCGGCCGGAAACCATTAATTACCGCACGGCAAAACCAGAACGTGACGGTCTTTTTGACGAGCGGATTTTTGGTCCCACAAAAGATTGGGAATGTTATTGCGGTAAATATCGCAGGATTCGCTATAAAGGCATTGTGTGCGATAAATGCGGAGTGGAGGTGACGCGCGCCATTGTGCGCCGTGAGCGCATGGGACATATTGAGCTTGCAAGTCCGGTGAGTCATATTTGGTTTTTGCGCGGCGTGCCTTCCAAAATCGGATTAACACTCGATATGTCGGTCAATGATCTTGAAAAAGTGATTTATTTCGCCGGTTACGTAATCGTTAAAATTGATGAAGAAGCGCGGCTTCGCTCATTGGAAGAAGTTGAGCGTGAATTTAAAATTAAGTCAAAAGAGGCAAGCAAGGAAGAAACAACCCGCCTCAAAGACGCGAAAGAAAAAATAAAAGAAGAGCTGCGCGGTCTTGAATTAAACGGCGTTGTGTCGGAAGTGGAGTACCACCGCATGTCCAAAAAATTCGGCGAAGTGTTTGAAGCATCTATCGGAGGCGAAGCAATCCGTGATCTTTTGACTCACATTAATCTTGAAGATTTAAAATCCCAGCTTGAGCGGGATATTCCGGATCAGGCGCCTATTGTTGCCCGCAAATCCCAGCGCCGGCTGCAGATTATCAAAGGGATGCTGCACGCAAACATCCGTCCTGAATGGATGTTTCTTACTCATATTCCGATTATTCCTCCGGACCTGCGTCCTATGGTTCAGCTTGACGGGGGCAGATATGCCACCTCTGATTTAAATGATTTGTATCGCCGCGTGATCAACCGCAACAATCGTTTGAAACGCTTGTTTGAATTAAATGCGCCGGAAGTGATTACGCGCAATGAAAAACGTATGCTCCAGGAAGCAGTGGATGCGCTTATTGATAATTCAATTCGTCGGGGCGCAAGTCCGGTGGCATCGCAGGCGCAGCGTCGTCCGCTGAAATCGCTCGCTGATATTTTGAAAGGAAAGCAGGGGCGTTTTCGCCAAAATTTACTCGGAAAGCGCGTAGATTATTCGGGGCGTTCGGTTATTGTCGTGGGTCCAGATTTAAAATTAGGCGAGTGCGGTTTACCTAAAAAAATGGCGCTTGAACTTTTTAAGCCGTTTGTCATTCGCCGTCTTATTGAACGTGAAATCGCGCATAATGTCCGGGGCGCGGGAAAATTGATAGAGGATCAGCACCCCGAAGTATGGGCTATTTTGGAAGAAGTGATTCAGGGACGGCATGTGCTTTTAAACCGCGCACCGACTCTGCATCGCCTTGGCATTCAGGCATTTCAGCCCGTACTTATAGAAGGCGATGCGATTAAGATTCATCCGATGGTGTGCCAGGCATTCAATGCAGATTTTGACGGAGACCAGATGGCAGTGCATTTGCCGTTGACTGATGAGGCGCAAGTCGAAGCGCATACGATTATGTTTTCGTCCACAAATTTGCTCAAGCCCGCAATCGGCGAGCCGATTATTAATGCCGATAAAGATATGATACTCGGGTGTTATTTTGCTTCTACAATTGTGCCGGGAGCAAAAGGCGAAGGCAAGGCATTTGGTTCTGAACAGGAGGCAGTGCTCGCGCATGATTCCGGCGGTGTTGATTTGCAGGCATTGATTAAGGTGCGGCTGGCATCGGCAAAATTTCATGATGCATCGGGAGATCTTGCGTCATTAAAAAAATCTCATGAGCTTGTAGAAACAACGGTGGGACGCCTGCTTTTTAATCGCGCACTGCCGTTTGATTTTCCGTTTGTAAATCAGCAGCTCAAAAAGCGCGATATTGCCGACATTATTACCCGCGTGATCAAGCGCTACGGAACAGCAGGGACGCCGGCGGTACTCGATAATATTAAGAATTTCGGATTTACGTTCGCCACGCGCTCGGGTATTTCATGGGGCATGGATGATCTGCGCATTCCGGAAGAAAAGCCTTCCATTGTCGCAAAAGCGGAAGAAGAAGTTTTGGAGATTTTCGATCATTATCAGCGCGGGCTTTTGACTGAACGAGAACGCTATGACCGTGTTGTTGAAGTATGGCAGGGAGCAGTTGATCAAATTACGAAATTGGTGCCGGCAGCGCTCGATCCGAATGGAACTATTTTTACCATGGTTAATTCCGGCGCGCGCGGTTCATGGACGCAGATTCGCCAGATGTCGGGTATGAAGGGTCTTGTGGTGAATCCTGCAAGCAAGATTATTGAGTTGCCGGTGCGATCATCATATAAAGAAGGTTTGAACGTATTGGAATATTTTATTTCCACTCACGGCGCGAGGAAAGGAACCGCAGATACCGCACTACGCACGTCTGCCGCGGGATACTTAACGCGCCGTCTTGTGGACGTAGCACAGGATATCATTATTTATGAGGCTGATTGCCGGACAACCAAGGGTCTTGAAATTACGCGTGCGGCATCGGAGGAAATCAATAAAATTCTCGGACAACGCGCATTCGGACGAATCCTTTTTGAGGATGCTGTCAGCGCGAGCAGCGAAGTAATTCTTAAAAAAGGAGATATTATTGATCATGAAAATGTAAAGGTACTTGAGTCTCATCATGTGGAGCGCGTGGTGGTGCGCTCTCCCATGACGTGCCGCAGTTTGCGCGGCGTATGCCAGCAATGCTACGGATATGATTTAGGGAATAATAAACTTATCAGGTCAGGAGAAGCAGTCGGTATCGTTGCCGCACAGTCAATCGGCGAGCCGGGAACTCAGCTTACGATGCGTACGTTTCATACCGGAGGCGTTGCCGGAGGCGGTGACATCACCAGCGGTCTTCCGCGCGTGGATGAGATATTTGAAGTTCGTCCGCCAAAAGGAAAAGCGCTGTTGAGCGATGTAGCGGGTGAAGTTCTTACGATTGACGAAGTGAACCGCGAAAAAATTATCAAGATCGCGACTGAACCCGATGACACAGTGACAAAAACAAAAAAAGCAGATAGCGTACGCGAGTTTAAAATTCCCGCATCTGTCGGACTTCTTGTTGAGGTCGGAGCGAAAGTCAAACGGGGAGATATTCTTTCCGAAGGCCATGCGGATTTAAAAGAGCTTTTCAAGTATGCGGGCAGGCAAACTGTACAGGCGTATGTGGTAAAAGAAGTACAGCGCATTTATTCCATGGAAGGCGCGCCAATTCATGACAAGCATATTGAAATTATCGCGCGCCAGATGTTCTCCCGCGTGCGCATCAAGGATCCGGGCGATACGGACTTAAGCAGCGGAGAAGTCACGGAAAAACGTGAATTCCGTAAAGCGAATATTGAGATGATGCGCGCAGGCAAAAAGCCGGCAACTGCATTTCAGCTTTTGCTCGGCATTACCCGCGTTGCCTTGAGTACCTCAAGTTTTCTCTCCGCGGCATCGTTTCAGGAAACAGCGCGCGTACTGATTGACGCGGCAATTCGCGGCAAAACAGATGAGTTGAGAGGCTTAAAAGAAAATGTTATTCTCGGTCGCCTTATTCCGGCGGGTACGGGGTATCATAAGAAACCGGCGGCTTCATCTTCTGCATAGGCCTAAGTTCACGTGTTTACGATCAACACAAAAACCATTTCTGCAAGGAAATGGTTTTTGTGTTGCAGGAAGCTATAAGCATGAGATCCAGAAAATACACCATGATATTTTTTGAGCGAATTTTTCAGCAGAAAGACCTTCTATGGAAGGGGAAGCCTGTGTATAACTTCACACCTATCCCTTCACGACATAATGCAGAAAAAATTGCTTTATCTATGAGCCGAAAAACTGTCGTTGGGTTTTGATGGTATAGGTGTGTATAACTCTCCCCCTTCTCAAACCCATGAGGGGGGGGGTATTATATATTTATTAATCTATATTCGTTTATTAATCTATATTCGTTATGTTCAAAAAACTTTTTCTTATGTCATGGCGTAATGTCATGGTATCAGCGGTAATCTCCATTGTCGCCTTTTCAGTTGCAGGTTCTGTTAGTGCGGCAGTGAAAGCCTTTCCCACGGCGGAAGGGTTCGGGGCCAAGACGATCGGAGGCAGAGGCGGACGGGTGATGGAAGTCATCAACCTCAATGATTCCGGGCCGGGGAGTCTTCGGGACTGCGCGCAAAACACCGGCCCGAGAACCTGCGTCTTCCGGGTCAGCGGGACGATCAATCTCTCCTCGAACATCCTGATCTATCAAGCCAGCAGCTTTGTGACCATTGCGGGACAGACCTCTCCGGGGGGTATACAGCTCAAGGGCTACGGTATGTTTGTGATGGAAGGGGGCCATGATGTCATCGTGCGCTATCTCCGGATCCGGCCCGGCACGCACCTGCCGCTTCTCGAAGATACGAATGCGTTCATGGCCTGGGGGAGCAACGGAACCCATGTTTACAACGTGATTATCGATCACTGCGATCTCCAGTGGTCAACCGACCAAAACGGCCCCGACGCTGTCGGCTGGGTGACGGATTATACCGCACAATGGAATATCATCGCCGAGGGTACCACGGAAGGGCACGAGGGTGGCCCCCACAGCACGGGCATGCTTACCATGGGAAATGAGACCGGATATAGAATTGAGATGTCAATCCACCATACGCTTATTGCCTCTAACTACGGACGTAATCCGTTAATTGGCACGATAGGTCTGGCTGATTTTCGCAACAACATTGTCTATAACTGGGGCGGCCAGGCGGGTCAATGGGGAGCTTTACTTAAGGATGACTGTTGCGCTCTGGAGTGGCAGGGTGGCTCAAGCGCATTTGGCAATATCGTGAATAATCACTTTATTGAGGGCCCAAACTCGTGGTTCCACCACATCGTGGCCTTAGGCAACGGAGGCCCAACACGTGTTGATGGATTTCCAGCGGAGCGCGGAGGGACAAAAGTATACATGAACGGCAATTGGGGCCCGATGTGTCCGACAGGTTGTGCAGACGATTGGAGCAACGAGCCTACGACCTGGGACTATTATCAATGGAACCTTTATGGACACGGTCCTCCAGTTAAAGGCTATCCGCTTGCTGATGAGTCCGTGTTTCGGGTTACCACGCCATTTGCGGTTCCGTCAGTAGGTACTGATTTAACCAGTGTTCTGAAATCAAAAATCCTCCCAACGGTAGGCGCCTCCATACGGCGCGATTCCGTAGACACCCGGATTATCAATGATGTGAAAAACGGTACGGGGAGCATTGACGCCATCGGAGCCGGCGGCCCCTGGCCCGACCTGGCTGCCGGAGCACCGAACCCACCTACCGATACCGACCGCGACGGCATGCCCAATTCATGGGAATCATCCCACGGCTTGAACCCGAATGACCTGAACGACGGCCCCGCACTAGCCGCCAACGGCTATACCAACGTGGAGAACTATCTCAATGAACTAGCGGGTGATCTGATTCCCACGGGTTCCTTCGACTTCTCCCTCTCCACCCCCGCAAACATCTCCGTAACTCAAGGAAGCTCTGTCATCAACTCTATCACCGCAACCCTTTCATCAGGCACCTCTCAATCAGTCACATTCTCCGCATCAGGCC
>Ga0209515_10008763_pt1 | contig 11697 bp, 10 predicted proteins | sample Subgroupgradi54m_FD_187454 | JGI IMG/M metagenome (GOLD analysis project Ga0209515, IMG submission 187454) | Subsurface groundwater microbial communities from S. Glens Falls, New York, USA - GMW60B uncontaminated upgradient, 5.4 m (SPAdes)... ... | reverse complement strand
GGCGAGACCGGCCTTTTTTGCAGAGTTGCCGACCCTAAAGATCTATCCGAGAAGATCATAAAAATGTTCAAAGATGAACAGTTAAGAGAAAAAATTATCACTAATGCCAAAGCATTGGTAACCGAGAAATATGACTGGAATATCATAGCAAATAAATTTGCTCAAATTTATGAACGAGTCCAACTATAAATTAAAACTAAGCATTGTTATCCCGATTTACAACGAAGAAAGAACTCTGCGGAAATTAATCAGCGCCGTTGAAGCGGTTGACTTGCCTTTTAAAAAAGAAATTATTTTGGTTGATGACGGATCCAAAGACAGATCAAGAGAAATATTGGGGGACTACCGAGACAGGCACAAGATTATTTTATTAGATAAAAATTGCGGCAAAGGGTCGGCCATAAGGAGGGGATTCAGCCAGGCAACCGGGGATATCGTCATAATTCAGGATGCGGATCTGGAGTATGATCCGCAGGACTACCCTGTATTGTTGCAACCCATTCTCAATGGTGATGCTGACGTAGTATATGGCTCCCGTTTTGTGACACCTTTTCCCCGCAGGATTTTATATTTTTCTCATTATGCGGCTAATAAAGCTATAACTTTTCTTTCCAACATTTTTACGGGGTTGAATTTATCGGACATGGAAACCGGGGCCAAGGCTTTTACCGGAAAAGCAGTAAAAGAAATTTTACCATGTCTGACAGCAAAACGTTTTGGAATTGAACCGGAAATCACCGCTCAAGTTGCGAAACATAAATTCCGTATTTATGAAGTGGGCATTTCCTATAAAGGCAGGACATATAACGAGGGCAAAAAACTGGACTGGAAAGACGGGTTAGCCGCAGTTTGGCACGTGGTCAGGTCTAACGTTTTTACCAGAAAATAATGAAAGACAATTTTAATAAAAGAATTTTGATCGTTACGGGCATTTACCCCCCCGATATAGGCGGGCCGGCTTCGTACGCCAGAACATTAGCTCAAAGATTATCAAAAGATCATGAAGTCAGGGTCGTTACATACTCATCGGTCAGGAAATACGATCAGGATAAAAATTATCAATTTCCCGTAAAGCGGGTCTGGAAAAAAAACCTTTGGTTTTTGAGGCATGCAATATATGCCCTGAAAGTTTTTTTTGCCGGTAAAAACAGCGACATTGTATACTCGTTGAGCACTTTAAACGGATCAATCCCGTCTTTAGCGGCGGCAAAGTTTTTTAAAAAGAAGTTTTTTGTCAGAATAGCCGGTGACTACGCCTGGCAAGTAGCGGTAGAAAAAAATAAAACCGGGCTGCTTATAGATGATTTTCAAAAAGCCAAAAAAACGGGCTGGATCGGATTTTTGCACAAGCTTCAGGTCCGGGTTTGCAAAAAAGCCGGCGGAATTATTGTGCCTTCTGAATACTTGGCGGGCATTATCCGGGGTTGGGGCGTTTCGGGAGATAAGATAAAAGTTATTTATAACGGAGTTGATTTTAAAGTTGCAGACATCAGCCAAGAAGAAGCCAAGAAAAAAATAGGGATCTACGGAGACATTATACTGTCCGCGGGACGGCTGGTGCCCTGGAAAGGGTTTCGGATGCTGATCAAGGTCATGCCCCGTCTTTCGGAGGTAAGCCAGCTTTTACGCCTGGTCATAGTCGGTGACGGGCCCGATGGAAAAACATTAGCATCAATGGTTAAAAATCTTGGCCTGGAGAGGAAAGTTTATTTAGTCGGCAGAAAATCTCAGGAAGAACTGGCAACTTACATGGCCGCTGCCGATATATTTGTTTTAAATTCGGGGTATGAAGGTTTCTCGCATCAAATCCTGGAAGCCATGACGGCTGGCTTGCCGATTATTACCACAGCTGTGGGAGGAAATAAAGAAGTTATTCGCCAAGGCGAAAATGGCTTTATGATTAAATACCAAGACGAGTTTAATCTTGTTGAGGCGGTTAAATCTCTTTGGCAAAACCCCGAATTGCGGGAAGAGTTTAAGAAAGAAGGGAAAAAGACGGTAGAGCGCTTCAATTCCGAAAAAATGCTTGAAGAAACAATTAAACTTTTAAACTCTTAAACTTTATTTATATGGCTAAACTTTTGATGATAACGGGTCTTGGCAGCGCGGAAGATCTATCTTCCAATAAAAGAGGCGCCTTTTATTATACATTAGAGGAATTTCATAAATATTGGGACAGGATCGATATTGTAGTTCCTAAAGTTAAAAATCCGATAAAAAATCTTTTTGGAAATGTTTTTATTCACTCTTCGCCGTGGCCTCTTGCTTTTCATCCGTTGTTTTTTGTTTCCAAGATATTGAAACTTCACAGGCAAATTAATTTTGACTTGATGACGGTCCAGGAATTCCCACCTTTTTATAACGGGATCGGAGCATGGATTGTTTCCGTATTTACTAAGATACCTTATGTTTTGGAAATTATGCATATACCGGGGTACCCCAAAGCGGCTAATTTTAAGGAGCGGTTTTATAAGTTATTAGTGAAATTATTTATAAAGTTTGATGCCAATCGGGCAAAAGCGGTAAGGGTGATCAACAAAAAAGAAACTCCGGAATTTTTAGTTAAAGCAGGCGTGATGAGGCAGAAACTCTTTTATATTCCGGCATTTTACATTGATTTGAATATTTTCAAGCCCCAAGAAATTAAAAAAGAGTACGACCTGATATTCATCGGCCGCCTCGCCAAAAATAAAGGTGTTAGTTTATTGTTGGAGGCGATTCGTCTTTTTAATACAGAATACAATCTACAAAATACAAAATTACTGATTGTCGGCGACGGGCCTCTCGCACAAAAAATTAAACTGGAAATTGAAAACTGGAAATTGAAAATTGATATGTATGGTTGGGCGAAAGATTCAGGAGAAGTTGCCGAGCTAATAAATAAGTCGAAGATTTTGATTATGCCGTCTTACAATGAGGGAGGTCCCCGGGTGGTATTGGAAGCAATGGCCTGCGGTGTGCCGGTGTTGACGACAAGGGTGGGCTTAATGCCCGATATAATTAATGACAGCCAGAATGGCCTGTTTGTTGACTGGACAGCTGACGACATAGCCAGCAAGACAACGAAGCTTTTGAAAAACACAGAACTGCAAAACAAATTCAGAGAGGCCGGGCTTGAGACAGTGAAACAATTTGAAAGAAAAGCGGCAATAAAAAATTATGCGGAAAAACTTCAGAACATACTATGTATGAAAAATCTACTGATCATTACCCAAAAAGTTGACGAAGACGATCAGCTGTTAGGTTTCTTTATAGAATGGCTTGTTAGGTTTGCCCATAGATTCAATAAGGTTACTATATTATGTCTTGAAAAAGGTAAATACGAGCTGCCCTCCAACGTTGAGGTAATCACTCTTGGAAAAGACAGGCGCCTCCCCAAGATTTGGTGGCTTTTTAATTTTTACAAATATATATTCCGGTATAGAAGGCGGTATGATTCTGTTTTTGTCCACATGAACCCCATCTGGGTTGTTCTCGGGGGGCCTTTATGGCATTTGACGAATAAAAAAATATTTTTTTGGTATACTAGCGGCGGGATAACCGCAAAGCTAAAATTGGCCGAAAAATTTGCCGACACGATTTTCACCGCTTCTCCTGAAAGTTTTCGCATAAAATCCAAAAAAGTTATCATAACCGGCCACGGTATTGATACGGAACTATTTAAGCCGGGTATCAATAATAAATTAGAAAAATTCAGCATTTTAAGCATAGGCAGAATTGCCGAAGTTAAAAATTACGAGATACTTATTAAGGCTGCCAAAATTTTGAAAGATCAAAATGTGGAATTTTCGATAACGATGATAGGCGAACCCGCCCTGAAGAAAGACCGGGACTATGAGAAAAAACTCAAGGCGCTGGTCGACGAACTTGGGCTTCAGGGCAATTTTAATTTTTTGGGTAAAATAAATCACCAAGACCTGGTTCCTTATTATCAAAGCCACCACCTGTTTATCCATTTGAGCAAAACCAACAGTGTGGACAAAGTTTTGCTTGAAGCAATGGCTTGCGGGATGCAAGTATTGAGCTCTAATTATTCTGCCAAAATATTTCTTCCTCCTCAATTTTTATTTAACGAAGATGATGCCAATGGACTTGCTTTTAAACTAAAGCTTATTTCAGAAAGACATTATACGATGGAGCAGGATAGCTCCTTAAGAAAATACGTGGTCACTCATCATAATTTAAATAGGCTTATCGACATGATGAGCGGCTTAATAATACATCAATGAGAGTATTATACTTTGGCATATATGACCCCAACTACTCCCGAAACAGGGTATTGATAAAAGGATTGAGGGCAAACGGCATAGAGGTTTTTGAATGCCGCGTTTCAGCTAAAGATAAATTAAAATATTTAAAGCTCGTGTGGCGATTTTTAAAATCATCTAATTTTGATTTAATGATGGTGGGTTTTCCCGGCCAAGAAATTATGTTTTTGGCTAAATTACTCACGAGAAAGCCGATTATTTTCGACGCCTTCACTTCCCATTACGGAGGATATATCCTTGACCGGCAGTATTATTCAAAAACAAGCTGGCGCGCTAAATATTATAAGTTTCTCGATACTTGGTCATGCAAATTAGCCGATCTGGTATTGCTGGATACCCAAGCCCACATAGATTTTTTTGTTAAAGAATTTAAGCTGGACCGACAAAAATTCTTGAGAATTTTTGTCGGTACCGACGGCGATATTTTTTATCCCAGAGAAGCCCAAAAAGAGACGGACAAATTTTTAGTTCACTTTCACGGCCACTACATACCTCTTCAGGGTGTGAAATACATAATCCAAGCGGCCAAATTGCTTAAAAACGAAGATGTCCATTTCAATATCATAGGCAATGGTCAAACATTCAGGAATGATCTAAAATTAGCGGAAAGTTTGGGTATCAGTAATATAAGCTTTATTGAGCCGGTTCCTTATGGAGAGTTGCCGTTATTTATGGCTAAGGCCGATATTTGCTTGGGCATCTTTGGCGATAGTCCAAAGACGGATCTGGTCATACCGAATAAGATTTATGAGGCAATGGCTATGGGAAAAGCGATAATAACCGCTAACACACCGGCCGTAAGGGAGCTTTTAAGCGACGGGGAGAATGTGTTATTTTGTCATAAGGCCGACGCGAAAGATCTTGCTGAGAAAATACTATCACTGAAGAATTCTCCTGATCGCAGCCGAATTATTGGTGAAGAAGCCAGGAAGCTGTTTGAAGACAAGCTTACCGATGGTGTTTTAGCGGCTGAATTGTTAAAACGTATAAATGAAAAAGGAATATTATCAAAATAAAAGCGCGAATTATGGTATGGGGCATACGCGCCTGAGAAGAATAATCTCCCTTGCTGGTTCGGTTGAAGGCAAGTCTGTTTTAGATGTCGGATGCGCAAGAGGGAATCTGGGGAGGCTTTTGAAGAGCAAAGGAGCTTCTTGTGTGACCGGAACGGACATATCTGATAATGCTCTTTTGGAAGCCAAAAAAGTATTGGATGAAACATATTCTTTTGACTTGGAAGAGGAATGGCCGGCGGACCTGAAAGCGAAGAACTTCGACCTTATAGTAATGGCTGAAGTTCTGGAGCATGTTTTTGATCCGGTAAAAGTTTTAAAAAAGGCACGCGGACTCCTTAAAGAAGGTGGCTTTGTTATTATTACAACTCCCAATTTCATGACTTGGACCAACAGGATAAAATTCATTTTCGGAGATTTCCGGTATCAAGATCAGGGGATGTTCGATTTCGGACACATAAGGTGGTTCACTTATTCTTACCTGAAAGGAGTTTTGGCTGATAGCGGTTTTGGTATCGCGAAAGAGAAACCCATTATTTTTCCAGGCAAATTGACTAAACTTCTTAAGTTTTGGCCGGGTTTATTTGCTTTCCAATTCATTTTGAAAGCCAGAAAAATATAATGAATATATTAATATCCGGCTATGCGTATATAAGGGAAAATTATTTTAAAACTTTTAGATTTTATCCGGAACCGAATTCAGTTTTTTTCTTGTTGCCGAAAATATGGAAAGCCAAAGACGGCAGAATCATCTTTTATCCACCCAAGGAACCGAACGTCTTTGTATCTAAGGCATATTTTTATCACTCGCGGTATTCTTTAATTGGGGGACTCCTGAAAGGTTGGATGCCTGCTTTTCCGCTGGCTTTATTTAAAATTAGAAAAAAAATAGACATAGTTTACTCTCCAAGCGAGCCTATTTTACTGACGACTTTGTATCAGGGTTTTTGGGCCAAGCTACTGCACAAAAAACATATAATATTTACTTGGGAAAATATCCGCTACGAAAACAAGTTTAGGGGATTCAACCTTTTATTCAAGAAAATTATAATAAAGTTAAATCTGTTATTATCTGATGGAGTCGTTTGTGGCAACCGCAAGGCCGAAGATATTTTTAAAAAAATGACCAAGAAACCCATTGCCGTCATTCCGTTAAGCGGTGTTGACGCGGACTTCTTCCATAAAGTAAACGCCGAGGATTTTTTAGAAACCCATGGCCTCAAAGATAAGTTAATCTTTTCTTTTGCCGGAGCGATTGGATACAGAAAAGGCATACATAATATAATTTATGCTTTTAAAAAAGTTCTTCCAGCCTTGCCTAACGCCCATTTAGTTATAGCTGGTACGGGGGAGTACGAAGAAAGTTTAAAATTTAAAGTTAAAAGTTTAAAATTAGATCAAAATGTTACATTTATTCCTTGGCTTAACTCCGCCGGGTTGAGAAATCTTTTGTCCGCTTCCCATATATTTTTATACCCCAGCATTTCTTATGGCGGTTGGGAAGAACAATTCGGTTATTCTATGGCGGAGGCATCACTTATGGAACTACCGGTTATTTCGACCTTATCCGGCTCGATCGAGGATATTATTGTTAACGGAAGAACGGGTCTGTTGGTAAAACCCAATGATCAAGATAGTTTGGAAGTGGCGATGATAAAGTTGGGATCAGACCAGGAGCTTAGGGAAAAAATGGGGCAAGCCGGTCGTCAGTATATAGTTGATCATTTTACTTATAAAATAATAGCCGGAAAATTTTATGAATTCTTCAAAAAAATTAATTTACATCGCTAATTTGAGGCTGCCCACAGAAAAGGCATACGGGATACAGATTGCTAAAACATGCGAAGCCTTTTCTAATCTGGGCATAAATCTCACCGTAGTTGCTCCCTACAGGATAAGCAAGGTTAAAGGCGATTTTTTTGATTATTATTCTATAAAGAGAAATTTTAAGTTTAAAAAATTATTTTCTCCTGATTTTTACTTACCTGGTAAACTGAATATAATTGCCTTTGGGCTTAAGAATTTTATCTCGGCTATAATATTAAGTATTTATGCGATAGCCAGAAAACCGGATATAATTTATTCCCGTGATGAACTGCCATTATTTCTATTAAGTTTTTTTAGAAATAATTTAGTTTTCGAAGCTCATCGTTTTTCAAATTCACGCAAGTTTTTTTACAGAAGATTTAAAAATAAAAATTTTAAAGTTGTGGTTATTACCAAGCACTTGAAAGATGATTTTATAAAATTTGGTTTTAAGCCGGAGAATATATTAGTAGCTCCCGACGGGGTTGACTTGGCAGAATTTGATGTTGATATGCCAAAAGAAGAGGCCAGGGTTAAAACCGGCTTGCCGCCAGACAGGAAGATTGTGATGTATACCGGCCACCTATTTGAATGGAAAGGAGCCCATACTTTACTTGAAGCAGCAAGGTTAATTTTCAATGACCGATTTCTCATTTCTAAAAATATTTTATTTGTTTTTGTCGGCGGGACAGAATATGATGTAGAAAAATTTAGAAAAAAAGCCGAGGGGCTGGATGATGTTTTAATTTTAGGCCACAAACCCCACAAAGATATTCCACTTTTCTTAAAAGCCGCTGATGTCTTAGTTCTGCCTAACTCTACCAAGGAAGAAATTTCCAGATCTTATACCTCGCCCCTCAAACTTTTTGAATATATGGCATCCGGGCGGCCGATAATGGCCAGCGCCTTGCCCTCAATAATTGAAATTCTCAATGATAAAAATTCAGTTTTAGTTAAGCCGGACGATTTAGATGATTTGACGGGGGGAATTGAAAAATTACTAAATAACAATCTGTTGGGCGAAGAACTTGCTAAAAAAGCCAGGGAAGACGTAGAAAATTATACTTGGACTAAAAGGGCCGAGAAGGTTTTAAGATTTATTTAAGATGTGCTGCCGGTAAAGATCTAGGGTATCTTTTATTCCCGTATCAAGATTGTATTTAGGTTGCCAATTTAAAACCAAACGCGCCTTATCGTTAACAAGCGTTCCTCTTCTGCTTCGGTCGTTGACAGAACGGAGCTCATACTTTATTTTTTTACCGATACAAGATTCTACTGTCTTGACAAAGTCAATTAAAGTAAGCGCCTTACCGCCAGAAATGTTAAAAGTTTCATTTTCTTTGTGGAACATTACTTTTTTAACTCCTTCAACCAAGTCCTTAATATAAATAAAGTCCAAAAGCGGGGCTTTGTTTATCCAAAGATTACCCCCACCTTCCAGCGCCCTCTCCATAATTATTTGAGGAGCTCTATTGATAATATCGCCAAGGCCATATAAAGAGGTTGTTCTTATGATGCCGTATTTTTTGGCAAAAGATCTGACCAGATGTTCGCCAGTCGCTTTTCCGATTCCGTAATTTGTAATCGGATCCAGATGTGAATTTTCTGTCACGGCGTGATCAAAATGACCAATGGCAAACAGGGATGACATAAAAACGACTTTCGCGTTAAGTTGTTTATTGGCGCGAAGAATATTAGAAATGCCCATTACTTCAGTTTCAAGCTGGAGTTTCTCATCTTCAAACCCTTCTATGGGTATACTGGAAAGGCAAACAATAACATCGGGTTTTTCCTTATTGAGAATGTGACTGAAGAGGGAAAAGTTTCTTATGTCGCCTTTATATTGTTTTACACCCCTAAGAAGTTTTTTTCTGAATTTAATAATTTTGACGGCCTTCTCTCTCGGATAACTACTGAATTGTTTCTGTATGTCAAAACTGATTACTTGACACGAACTTTTCAACAGATCAGACAGCCATGATCCTACAAATCCGTTTCCGCCGACGATAAGAATTTTTTTACTTCTTACTTTAGCCATAATTATACAGTTTGAACTAAGCCATTAATGACTTTTTCAACAAATTTAATCATATCCGGTGTTGTTCTAGGGGACAAACCTATAAAAACACCTTTTTCAAGAATTTTATTTGCATTTGGACAGTTACTCAAAGATTCGCAGTTCCCTATGGGATGTTTTAGAATATTTCCGGAGAATATTGGTCGGGTTTCTATATTATTTTTTTCTAGACAGTCAACTAACGTTTTTCTAGACATGCCAGTAACTAAGACCGGGAAGGAAAACCAGCATGGTTTTGCTCCATTCTCTATTTTCACAACTCTAAAATGATCAGGATATTTTGAGAAAATTTTATTCAATAATTCGAAATTTCTTGATCTTATCGTTCTAAACTTTTTAAGTTTTTTAAACTGAACTATTCCAACTGCCGCTTGAAGTTCAAGGGGCTTCAGATTAAAACCAAGAACAGGATAACTGTATCTTTGGGGATAATCTGCAGGGAGCCCTTTTAGTTCTGTTGGCTTATCATCGCCACCTTCGCGGCCCCAATCACGGTACTGGCGAGCTCTGTTGGCGACTTCAGGATCGCTGGTAAAAACCGCGCCGCCTTCACCCATGGTAATAATATGCGCGGCATGAAATGATGTTGCGACAACATCGGCCAAGCTCTCAACCGGCTTATTATTATAGCGGCCTCCGAATCCGTCGCAATTATCTAAAATTAATTTAGCGCCGTGTTTTTTGACAGTTTTATTAATTTTATAAAGATTCGGGATGTTGCCGGCAATATTTACCGCAATGACCGCTTTGACGTCTTTATATTTGCCAAAAACTTTTTCAAGCTCCTTTTCGTCAATGTTAAATGTTTCAACTTTTGAATCTATGACTAACGGTTTATACCCGGCATAAATAATTGAGCTATAAGCCGTAGGAAAAGTTGTGGCTGGCAATACAACTCTGGATCCCTTTGGCAGATGAAGAGCAAGCAGTCCAATAAGCAATGAAGACGATCCTGAATTTGTAAGTATCGTATATTTCTGTTTTGTGTAATCAGAAAGTATTTTTTCGAATTCAGTGCCTTTTTTGCCGATAGTCCAGTTAAACCCTCCGTTGATCCTGATCGTTTCTAACAGAGCATCTACCTCTCGATTGTCAATTACTGCTCCGCCATAATGAACCCTGCTTTTTCCGGGTACAAATTTGTTATTTTTACGCAATTGATTTATAATCATATAAATAATCAGTTAAGTATCTTACTTTTTAATTGAATGTCAATACCTCATGTATGTTCAAGCGCATAAAAATAGAGTGGTACTTTCTTAGAAGAGTTCTAAACCCTAAATATAGTCCCGTCTGCAGATTGAGTTTCAGATGCTATTTTAGGTATTTCAAGAACAGATTTCTGGGAAACATTCTATCATCTGGGGTTATGCCATGTAAGTTCTCTCCAAACAATGACTTCGAACTCCATATGCTTACCCAAGGAGGCAACTTGTGGATGACCATATGGTCTTTGAAATCTTTTATATTTCACTCCGAGTTATGTCCTAAGATAATTATTCATAATGATGGCACAATAGGCACAAGAGCGGTTAGGATTTTAAAGGAAAAATTTAGCGGCCTGGAGGTGATCTCTAGGCAGGAAGCCGACGATCTCGTTTTTAATCGGTCTTCATTGTCGGAAAGGGTTAAAAAATTCCGAAGAAGCAACAATAACTTATTGCTTAGAATTGTTGATATACCGTTACTAAGTCGTGGAAGTAAAATCATGGTCTTGGGTGACGACGTTTTATTCTTTAAGAGGCCACAGGAAATAATTGACTTTGTAAATGAAAAAAGTCACCACAAAGCCGTAGCTTCCCAAAATGAGGGTAGATGTAATTTGGGCGTTACCGACGAATATCTTGCTAAATATAGATTAAAAGAAAAAAAAGCTGATTTTCTGAATCCAGACGTGCTGATATATGATAAAGATTGTATTACAGTCGAAATGATAGAAGAATATTTTGAAAATACTATCATGGGAGCGGATTATTATTTTATGGAACTATCCGGTTTCGCTTGCATGATTGGGCAGAACAATTTCTCTTTTTTGCCTATAGCCGCTTATCATATCAAAGGCCCAGTTTCAGAAAATACGGTTATGAAGCATTTTACTGGTCCACGTAGACAGGACTTTTTTGCTTATGGAATAGATATGGCAAGGAGGGAAATGTCATAACAAGGAAAATGGCAAAAACTTTGGTTTTAGCACTTTCCGGCCAGATCTTGCAAAAACCCAATAAATGTTGTATTATCTTATTAACTAATTTTTTAACTTATGGCATTAGATTTAAAGCGAGTTTTAAAGAATAAGACCGTTTTGGTCACCGGCGGAACCGGTTCTTTTGGCGGGGAAGTTGTCAGGAAACTGCTAAGCTACAGCCCCAAAAAGGTAGTTGTTTTTAGTCGTGATGAGAAAAAGCAGTTTGACATGAACAATAAGTTCAATGATGATCGTTTAAAGTTTATTCTTGGAGACGTTCGCGACAGGCAGTCAGTTGAACACGCTATGCACGGGGTAGATATGGTCTTTCACGCAGCCGCGTTGAAG
>Ga0209515_10008762_pt1 | contig 11698 bp, 11 predicted proteins | sample Subgroupgradi54m_FD_187454 | JGI IMG/M metagenome (GOLD analysis project Ga0209515, IMG submission 187454) | Subsurface groundwater microbial communities from S. Glens Falls, New York, USA - GMW60B uncontaminated upgradient, 5.4 m (SPAdes)... ... | reverse complement strand
TCCGCGCTTCGGCAATTTGTTACCCAGCCCTCCACAATTTCGCTCAAAGGCGGATGGCTCGCTCATAGAATGAAGGCATCTCCCTGCCTCATCGCTTCGGGAATTTATAGCCGCGACTCCACATTGCAAAAAACAACGGACGGCTCGCTTGTGAAAAATAAAGGAGCCGTCGTGGTTGCCCACGACGGCTCAGTACTTGACGAGGGATTATTCATCCGAAGCGAAGGTCGTCGTATTCCCACCCATCATCTTCGTTATCCTCTTCATCCGAATCACTTTCCAGTATTGCAGGAGTTGCAAACACTGCAAGCGTATCTGGGCGGTCAAATACGCTAAGCGGTGCAGTTGTACAGATGAGTCCGAGTGAAGCGTAGAACTCCAGACATCGCTTCCGTGAGGAAGTAACAAATGGAGGGATTACTTCGGAACCCATACCATGGTGTGCAACGACTAAGCCCCAATCCCACACAACTGATTGCCGTTTTGCGGGGTACCACTTCTTAAAAAGCGTGTTGAGGGTATCCGCGACATGGTCGGCGAATCGATCGCCATCCCAGGGTTTCTCCACTAAGGAACGGTCGAATTGGCAGACGAACACCTCCTCCTGTTCCTTTTCAGCTATCACCGCGACAGGATTGATCCACGGTTCATGAAGTTCATCGGCGATAATCACATTTTCTCGTGTTATGAGAAACAGCGACAGGATGTCGCCAAAGGAAGGAAAGATTTCCGGAATGCGAGATCGAAACGCATTGCGTCCGGTGCCTGGGTGCGTATGCGTGAAGACAAGAATCTGCGCATCGGCTCCTTCGTAGAACCCGGTGTTGTCTGCATAGAGAAAACCCTCATCTCCCTGCAGGTGGTTATGCATACTATGCTCACCGCCCTCAATAGGAGTATTGAAGAAGGTGGCTATACTGTTTGTCCAGCAATGAAATCCGGCCTCTTTGCCTGCTTGTCGTGTTATTTCTTGGCAGAGACGGACTCTTTCTATGAACATCGCCGAACGCAACAAATCTACGCTGTTAGTTTGCATGGTATGCTTCCCTCATCCGTATTTGCACATTTCTAAAAGACCCACTATCTATGGTAGCATAATAGGTTAGGAAAGTCAATGCTTACTCTTTTTTGAGGGCTGATTCGCTGTAGATGTTGGAGGCGTTCCAGAGGAGCCAGCCGTGGTTGCCATATTTTTCTGCGGCGTCAATTTGGAGACGGACTTTTTGCGCGCCATACGGGCGTTCCGCTATGCGATCTGCATCATGAAAAAAATCTTCCAGCCACGGCCGTACCGCTGCCGATGTTGCCCGTTGTTGAAGCATGTCGCTTGCTCCCTTTTGTGTTGATGTTGCCGTGGAAGATGCGACAGTAGGATTTAAAAAGTTGAGCGCGGCAAGCAGGGACCGGCCGACCACGACATCCGGATGCGTGCGTGCTTCGTTGACCGAGTAATTGACTGCAGGGAGTTTGCGGGCAGGATCGGCAGGCAGGATCAGTCCTGCGTAGTAGTGCGAGGGATAGACCATGAAAGAGATGTAATCAAATGACGGCGCGATGTCGGCAAGGCGCTGGCCGATGGTTTTATCCTCGCCCTGATCCGCGACATAGCCGAAGAGATCCGCGGACAGGATGATCTCCGGGCGATACGCTTTGAGATTTTTTTGCAGAGAGGCAAAAAAATCTTTCAGCACATCGTGTTTGGCGATTGTGCCATCCCACGCAGGATACAGGGCTTGCGACACATCGCCGTCAGACGGAAACCGGACATAATCAAACTGCAACTCGTCAAATCCCAGATCGCTCATTTTTTTGGCAAATCCTACGATGTAGTCGCGCGTGCCCGGGGACGCCGGATCCATCCAGTAGCCGCCCTTGTTGTCACGCCAAAGGATGCTCTGTGTATTGGCGCCTGCTGGATTTTTTATGGTGAGGTATTCTTTTCTTGCGCATGCGCCGTCACCTACTTTTTTGGGATTTTTGCGTGTCAGGTACCATTCCGGATGGACTTCGCGCTGGGACGCGTCTTTGAAGGTGACGATCCGGCCGATGGCCCAGATATTTTTTTGATGCAATGTGTCGAGCAGTTTTTTGAGATCTTTTTCATCATACTCCGGGCCGCAGACCTCTTTGACATCAATGACGAGCGCGTTGATCTCGGTCGTATCGGCGAGCGCTATGAGGTGATTGCGCAGGCGGGTTGCGCCCGCGCCTCCATCATTGGCGACTTCTGCAGTCATGTAGAGCGCTTTGATATTTTGGGATCGGCTGTGCGCCTCGGCGACAAGTTCCGCCGTTGTTTTTTTCGGCGCAGTCGGCGGGCTTGCGTCGTGGCGTCCCCCGAGGTCGCGTCGGGGGACGCCGTTTTTTATGAGTGACGCAATATAAGGAGCAAAGAACATCATGCCGATGAGCAGTACTCCGGCAAGCACAATGATTCCAAACCCCTTCAGAAAATCTTTCATGGTTGTATTGGACATGATGCCCATAAGCCGCGTTTCTGTTCTCGCGCTTCGCGCTCGGCATCAAGGAATTGCTGATGATATTTCACATCCGGCGGGAAGGTTGCGGCCGCGGCATATCCTTCGCGCACAAGCAGGAGATTGACCATTTCGCCATTGGCATACACATATCGCAGGAGGCGATCATAGCGATCGCGTTCGCTTACATCTTTTTCCAGCCGCACAATTTTTCCTTCCACAAGGTTTTTGTTTTTTGCGCTCGCCTCAATCCCAAAGCATTGGACGGGTTTTCGCGGGTCCACGGTCTCGGGACTATCCATGCCAATATAGCGCACATGCGCGCCGTCTTCAATTTCAATCGTGTCGCCGTCTATGACGCGCATGACAAGCGCATATTCAGCATCGTCGGTATTCTGCCGCGGCGGCAAAGCCGCCGCGGCGTCAGTAGCCGCATCTTTTTTTGCAGGCGCGGGAAGAGATTCTGGCCCGGGATTTTTGAAAATTGCGGCAACGGCAAGGAGCGCAAAAATGGCGACAACGATTGCCGCAGAGAACCTTTTTCGCATATGCGGTCAGGGAGAATCGAACTCCCACCTACTGCTTGTTTTGTACTAAAGCTATACGATGCTTTGCGAGAAAGGGGAATCGAACCCCTGCCCTTTGCTTGGGAAGCAAATGTACTGCCACTATACTATTCTCGCTGATGAAATTGCGAAGCAGTTATTGTTTTGCCCCCTCGGCAAAACCCCGGGCGATTCTTTTTCGGCGGGCGGGGACGCCCGCCGAAATCGCCCGTCAAAGCCAAGCAGTTGGCTTTGACCCACTAAACTATGACCGCGTTATTGTTGCGACGGGGCGGCACTTGTGATGAATTTTACTCCGGCGAACAGGATAATGGCAAGACCGAGGCCAAGAAAAAAGTAATGCTTTATTGCGCGTACATCGCCGATGAGATCAAACTGTGATCCGAGAAAATAACTGGCGAGTACGAAACATATTGCCCATGGTACGGCCGCGAGCGCGTCCAGCGCGAGGAATTTTTTAAACGGCATCCGCGTATGCCCGGCAAACATGGGGACCGCGACTCTGATGCTTATGAGGGGTCGGGACAGGACAATGATTTTGTCGCCGTGGCGCATGAAAAGCCCCTCGGCTTTTTTTGCGATTGCGGCGGCGTGGCGGGAGCGGGAGATGATGCGTGTCAGCAGCTTGCCTGCAAATCTCCCCAAAAGATAGCCCACGACATCGGCGCCGACCAGTCCGATGATCGCGGTAGCCACGGTCGCTCGCAGATCAATGAGTTCAAGATGCGCGAGGTATCCTGAAAAAATAAGCACGACTTCGTCCGGCAGGGATACGCCGGTGCCGCTGACCGCGAGCAAGATTAAAAAGATGGCGTAGAGCGCGGAAGGATGGATGAAGAGAAACGCGAGGAGTGCGGTCATGATTTTTGTACGGCGGATGGAGCGCGGAATTTGGGCGTGATCCAAAAGCCCAGACGCCATGTGCCGCCCAGCATCACGCGCGTCTGCGCTTCCAGCGCCGGAAATGATCCGAAGATAATCAGATGCACCGGCATGAGCAACCATTGTATCACATAGAGCAGATAGTGTCGTTTGCGAAACCACGCGGGTTTGGGCGGGAGCAGGAGCATGGCAAGAATCGCGGATGAGGCAACGCCGATCATGGAAAAATTCATCACGGTGCGGGTGATCCGCGGGAGATTATACGAGAGCACCGAGAGCTGAAACCCAGTATCGCCGAGCAGTACCGGCAGCCATCCCAAACTGAAGATAATAAGCGCGTTCGTTGCCCACGCATGAGCGCCTTCTATATAATGGAATGCCCAGTAGTATTTTTTCCTCAACGGGATGCGCTTGTTTCTCATAAATCCGTCAAGAAAATACGGGATGTTCTCGCACGGCCCCCACGCCCAGCGGCGCTGTTGTTTGTAGAGATTTTTCATGGTGCGCCAGAATCGGGGCGCTACATTGGCATCCATGGAAACCGGATAGAAAATCGGCACCACGCGCCAGTCGCCGTCGTAGTGCAGAAAACATTGCCAGAAAATCTGTGAATCCTCGGAGACAATACTCGTGCGCCAAAAGCCGACCTCCACGAGTGCCGTGAAGGGCATGGCGTGGGAAGAAAATGTGGTGAGGCGTTCGGGCCGCGACTGCTGGATCATGTGCCAGAAGGATGAGGAAAACGCGATGACACGGGCAAGCGCCGGTGCTTGATAGATATTGTTGGTAAAAAGCGGGATGGGCTGGAAACTGGAGCGTTGCGGATGGGGTGCTGAAAGAAACGTATGCGTGAGAATGCCGAAATATTCGGGCGCCACTTGCGTGTCCGCATCAAAAACCGAGACGAGGATTTTTTCGTAAGGGATTTTTGCAGGGTCAATAATCTCGCGTTGAGCCATACGCGCGGCCCATGCCTCGTTGGAACCCTTGCCGCGGATTTCCCCCTGTAGCCCGTCCGGATGCGCGGTCACCAAAAATTTTAGAAAGATACCGCCGAATTCCTGCGCGATTTTCTGCGCGACTTGTTCGGATTCGGATATGCGCACCTCGCGCGCCAACACGACGATCAGCCGATCCTTGGGGTAATTGACTGCGGCGAGCGCGGCAAAGCTCTCGCGTACAATCTCGTATGGCTCATGCGCCATAGGGAGAATCACGAGGTGATAGATGTCGCGCCAATGCGGAACTTGGAACTTGGAGTTTGGGGCTTGGTAGGGGGCATTTTGATTCGTTCCAAGTTCCAAGTTCCAAGTTCCAAGCGCATCCAATCTCTTTAGCCAGTTGATTATCATATTCTGCCGCATTTTCTTGAATGTCGCGCGCAGATGCAAAGACAGATAAATCGTTTTGAACAGCCAATAAATATCAAAGAGAATAATGAAAATAGCCGCGGCAGAAGGCAGACGCCATGAAGTAAAAACCACGGCCGCAATCGTGCCCCACGCCAGCACCCCCGGAATAAATTCAAAAACTCGGAAGCGAGTCATACAGCACACGGTTATTCTTTATAGGCGTTGCCGCGCCAGTCAATTTGTTCTATCAGTGCACGGGTTCGCTCAAAATCAAAAGAGGCGATAACCCGTAGGTCGCCTCTCCTCATGCGGTAGTATCCGCGCCACGCTCCTTTGAGTTTCTTGATATTCACATTTGCGGTTTCTCCGTTGAATTTACGAATGGCAAGTTCCGCCAAATCCAGGACGCGCTCCCGTTCCATGTGATTGCGATCAAGAAATTTTTGCGCGTCGCGCGTAAAATCAACGACCCATTTCATAATTCAATCGCATGGCTCGCGACGGCTTTGCGCGACGGCCGCTTGTACCGGCGTTCAATGTCCGCTTGCTCCGCATCGGAAATAGACGGCATGAGCAGAGCGCGCAATTTCATGAATTCCGTCCTGAATGCTTCTTTGATGCTCTCTCTCACGAGCGTTTTGATTTTTATCTCGGTTAATTGAGTGGATGCCATATCCGTAATATAACATAATCCTTTGGCCTACACAAGCTCTTGCTGATAACACTGCTCGCAATACACGATCTCCGGTCTATCGGGAGCGTAGGATGTTTCAAATTCATTCGGGCATTGATCCGCGCCGTGGAAATGCTCCGCCTGATTCGCATGTGCTCCATTGTCGGAGGTTGAACCTCCGCAGATGCAGGCGCGATGCCAGAGAAAGAGGGGATTGCGCTGTTTTAGCCGCTGGGCATGGCGGCAATTCGGGCACAGGCGCGGGAGCGCAAGGCGCATGGTGCGATAAAATTCCAATTCCTGGGGAATGACGCGGAATGCCGTAGTACACCGGCAAGAGCATTTTCCTCGGTGGTCGCATCCGATGGTTTCTTTGAGAATCGCGTCGGACACGTCATTGATATGATCCGGCAGAGCTTCTGCGGTAACTGTGATTTGATAATTTCGCGCGTCCGGATCGCGCCACGCGTAGCCCTGCGTAATTGCTTCATCCTTGGTTAACGGAAAATATTCCTGCGCTGCGGTTTCGTTGTAGGCAAACGGCGAAAGATCGGTCGGGAAAAACTCGCCGTAGCGATACACTCTTCCGGCCGCATCCGTGTACGGCATTTCGCTCATGTGCTTGATGATGCGCGGGACCAGCGCCTCGTATTCTTCTTTGGAGTATTGTTTGTTGAGAATGCAGTAGGACTTGTTGCGTATGCCGATACAGCCGAAGAGATCATGCACGCCATGGCAGTCAAATGCATACCGGACATCATGGCCATTGCGCAGTACCACGGTTGCAAATACTCGTGAGGTTCCAATACCGGTGTCCACGACCTCATCCATAAGATCCCCCACGCCGGCACCATGCCCAACCTCCGAATCTTTCATGCCATATCCGCCATTTTTCATATACCGGCAGTTCTCGGTTCCTTCAAAACAATCAAAGCACCACACGCAATCTTTGCAGTCGGCGAGGATGTCTCCGGTGGAGCCCGGGGAATTGACAAGGTGCGCAAAGCGTCGGGGAAACGGCTCCTGAAATGCGTGGACGCGCGCTTTTATCTCTTCCCGCGCTCGGAAGCTACCTAGATCCATCGCGCGCAATTTCTTCGCATACTCTTCTTTGGTGCAGGGCTCGTTAAAAAAGTAGTACGATTTGTTACGCAGATTCACGCACCCGAAACAATTGCTGCATCCGCGGCAATCAAGGAGAAATGCGGAATCAGTACACGCGGTCGCGTTCTTACTGAACGAAACGCGATAACATTCATTGCAATTGATATTCTCGTACGTAAGCTCGGATTTATCGGCCGAATAAAGGTCAAAAGAATCTTTGCAATGCGCGATGATTTTGGAATAGCAGACGTTTTCGTTCCAGATGCCTTCAAAGAGAAAATAGCAATTTCTGCTGTCTTCGGCGTGATTGCAATAGTCGCTGTTGACCGCATTGATATTGAAAAGTGCCGCGAGCGGGATGCGGCGCATGAGCTCTTGAAACTGGACAAAAAACGGTTTGGAGAAATCGTACTCTTGTCCGTAGTCAAGAGGATTCCACGCGTCGCTCCACCACGTTTTTGAGTCATAGACGACGAGCGGTTTTTCGGGCGCCCAAATAGAGATGATGTCTTTGCCGGATAGTGCGTCGCGCCGCCGATACAGCGATCGCTCATTGCGCCACAGCATGACGCGTCGGAGCCGACAGAGCGGACACCATGTCGGCGGAGGCACAGACATTTTCTCATAAAACGCAAAATCTTCCGGTTCAATCGTGAACGGATGTTTACAGTTTTGGCAGGTTTTGGTTTCGGGACTCATAATATCTTTGGAGCTATGCATAGACATCTTTTCGATCACCGACGCGCAGTAAGCGTATGGTCTCGGAACCCGTAAATTGAAAAATCACCCGCCAGTCGCGAGTAATTCTGAACGAATAGAGTCCCGCCAATTCTCCGCCAAGTTTTTTCGTGTGGAGAAGCGGATGAAACGGATTGTCGCCGAGTATGCCGAGAAGGCGTGTAAGTTTTTCCCTCGTCGATCGAGGCAACCGCTTCGCGGATCTCAAAAATCCATCACTATGGACGATGCGGATCATGCCTCTTCAATCTGTTTGAGAAATGAGCGTTTGTCTCTGAAGGTATGACGGGGTTCTTCTTCCAGCGCGCGCATAATCTCACGCACAAAGGCGGGTCGGTATGTTCCTTCCTCATCTTGCGCGATCATGCCGATGGCAAATGATTTCAGTTGTCCAACCTCTCTATGAAGATGCGCGATTTCCTTATTAAGTTTTTTTACCAATACTTGAGTAGTCATGTCACCATCATAGCACAGCAATTTTGATTATACAACTTCTTGCTGATAGCACTGCTCGCAATATACAATCTCTGGGCGCTCCGGAGCGTATGAGGTCTCGAACTCGTTTGGACAATGATCCGGGCCATGCTGATGCGGGGTCGTGTTGGCATACACACTATCGGTGCTTTTGTCTCCGGCGCATCGGCATTGCCAAGTATAAAATCGCGGGGGATTGCGGTACTTGGTGCGTGCGGCAAAGCGGCACTCCGGACACATCCGCGGCAGTGGCAGAGACATCGTGCGTAGAAAATCAAGCTCCATCTGAATAATCCGATACGCTTTGCCGCATGAGGCGCAGGCGATGATTTCTTTGAGAATAGTGTCCGGCGTTTCGCGAATATGATCGGGCAGATCGTTCGCGCGCAGAGTCGTCTGATACGCGCGCGCCGGAGGCGCGCGCCATAAAAATCCTTTTGCTTCGGCTTCATCTTTGGTGAGCGGAAAAAAATCCTGCGCAATGGTTTCGTTGTAAGCGAATGGTGAAAACTCCGGAGGGAAGAATTCTCCGTAGCGATACACGCATCCTTTGCGGTCGGTATATGGCAGATCGTTCATGTGCCGGATGATTTTCTCGCGAAGCGCGAAATAATCCTCTTTTGAGTATTGCTTGTTCAAGATGCAATAGGATTTTTTCTTGAGTCCTGCGCAGGCGAATAGATTGGATGAGGATGAGCAATATAGGCAATACTCCATGTCCTGCGGCGCGGGCCAGCACTCGTTGGAAAATTTCACATTCCGTGCTCCCCATCCCGTCACGATGCTTTCATAGATTTGTTCTGCTGTGTCTCCCCATAGTGTATAGTCATAGTTGTCTTTTCCTCCTTGCGGCAGATCTTGGCAGTATTTGGAGTCCTCGGCGCCGATCACATTGAAAGAACTCTTTACATTTTTACTGTTGGCGATCCAGTCGCCAGTGACATCTTTGTTGCGATACCCGAACATATATTTGTAGGGATAGGTATTCCAGTATTCGCGTATTTGCTCGCGCATGGCGGTAATCGCGGCATGAGAGCCAAGATTCATCCGTTTTAGCTCCTCAAAGTATGCTTCTTTGGTGTAGGGCTTGTTGAAAATATAGTATTGCTTGTTGCGAAGATTCACGCACCCAAAGCAATCAGAACATCCGACACAGTTGCGCGAAAACCAGACATTGCGGCATGCTTCGCATGCGTATGAAAAGAATGTTTGGAAACATCCGTCTATAAGGATACTGTCGTAATTGAGCTCTCCTTTGAAAGCAGAAGTTATGTCAAAGCAATTTTTGCTGTAATATGCATTGATAAGATATGCGGAGTCCTCGCCGTAATCAAGATTGAAGCAAAGATAACAATTTTTTGAGTTGCCGAGATTGTTTCCATAATCGCAATTGATATTATAGAGTACATTCTGGCCCGGTCGGGGCACGGCGTTTATCAATTCCCGTATTTGTTCAAAAAATGACCGAGAAAAATCATAATCCCGCGCATAAGCAGTCGCATCCCATCCATCACCCCACCAATACTCTTTCTCATAGACAACGACCGGAGCTTGTGGCGAGAATCCTGAAAAAATCTCTTTCCCGCCTGCATTATCTTTTCTGCGGAAAAGATAGCGCTCATTACGAAACATCATCCTGCGTATCATGCGGCACTCGGGACACCATGTCGGCGGAGGCACAGACATTTTCTCATAAAACGCAAAATCTTCCGGTTCAATCGTGAACGGATGTTTACAGTTTTGGCAGACGCGGGTTTCCTGCGGCATAGCCGCATCTTATCGCCGACGAGGAAAAGCCGCAAGAGTTATTTGCGGTGTTTGGCGAGTGCGGTTGGGAGAACCATCAAGACCATAGCAAGACCGATGATCGCGAGAAATAGATAGAAAATGAGTATCTGGCTTGCACACATAATTAAATTAAGATACGCTGTTCAGTATCTTTTTTATGATTTCCTGCGCGATTTTGGGGTTCGCGGCGCCGCGGGATTGCTTCATCATCTGCCCTACGAGGAATTGTATTGATGCAGCTTTGCCCTTGCGATAGTCCTCCACGGCTTTGGGATTTTCTTTGATGATGTGCGCCGCGATATTTTCTAAATCCGCGGTGCCGGACATCTGCCAGAGCCCGAGGCGCTCGGCAATATCGGACGGATCCTCGCCGGAGGAAAATATCTCGGCAAGAATCTGCTTTGCCGCGGTGCTCGAGATTTTTTCTTCGGTGGCAAGCACTGCCAATTCCGCGAGATTTTCCGGCGTGATGCGGATGTCCGAGATGAGGGATGACGTTTCGCGCAGAAGCCGCATCAAGTCGCCGGTGATAAATGCGGCGACGGTTTTTACGAGGTTTTTTGCCGGCCGTTTGGCGGTTTCTTTGTCATGCTGACCCGCTTCGCTTGCCGCGGATTCAAAATAATCTGCGAGCGCGCGATCGCGGATGAGCGTTTCAATCATATCGGGTTCAAGATGGTATTCTGCCGCGAAACGCGCGCGTTTCGCGGCCGGGAGTTCGGGAACCAGTCGCCGTATCTGGTCTATAAACTCGGGCGTGAGCCGGAGCGGCGGCAGGTCCGGCTCCGGGAAATAGCGGTAGTCATGCGCCGATTCTTTTGCGCGCTGGGAAAATGATTCTTGCTTGTGCTCATTCCATCCGCGCGTCTCCTGTACTATTTTTTCTCCTGCCTCCATGAGAGCGGTCTGGCGCATGATTTCATACGCCACGGCATCCGCCGCATATTTGAACGAGTTGATATTTTTGACTTCCACTTTCGTGCCGAATTCTTTCTGCCCTTCGGGTCGGAGCGAGATATTCACCTCCACGCGCATCTGGCCTTTTTCCATGTCGGCATCGGATGCGTTGACATAGCGCACGATTCTTTGCAATTCCTCGCCGAACTGCCGCACTTCTTCCCCGGTGCGAAAATCCGGCTCGGTTACAAGTTCCATGAGCGGGACTCCGGCGCGGTTGAAGTCCACGAGTGAGGAGCCGGATGCTTTGTCATGCGTGAGGCGGCCGGTGTCTTCTTCCAGATGAATCCGCGTAATCCGAATGCGTCGAGAACTTGGAACTTGGAACTTGGAACTTGGAGATTTTATGTCCAAGTATCCGCCCTGCACGAATGGATGCTCGTATTGCGATATTTGATATCCTTTCGGCAGGTCAGGATAAAAATAATTTTTGCGGTCAAATTGCGAGTATTTCGCAATAGCGCCGTTGAGCGCAATGCCCACGCTGATGACTTTTTTCACCGCCTCTTGATTAATAGTGGGGAGTGTTCCCGGATGCCCCATGCAAATCGGGCAGATATTGATATTTGGATGTAATTCAAGCGGATCGTTGGGCGAGAAACAGAACATTTTTGTCTTAGTGTTCAGCTCCGCATGAATTTCAAGTCCGATAACGGCTTCGTAAGTTGCCATAGCGCTATGGTAGCA
>Ga0209515_10008761_pt1 | contig 11700 bp, 10 predicted proteins | sample Subgroupgradi54m_FD_187454 | JGI IMG/M metagenome (GOLD analysis project Ga0209515, IMG submission 187454) | Subsurface groundwater microbial communities from S. Glens Falls, New York, USA - GMW60B uncontaminated upgradient, 5.4 m (SPAdes)... ... | reverse complement strand
CCTCAATAGCGGGGCCCGCGCAGGCGGCCGTCGACTGAGCGCGCCGAGCAGAAGCTGTGACAGCCATACTGTCTAGGCGCACGCGCATGCGACGCAGCGGCAAAGAGAAACCGTCATCATGAGGACTTGTCTCGCTTTACTCGCCGTTGCCGGGCTTCAGACGGCTGTGCTACCAGGCGAAGTTGTCCCAAGGGTGACCGCGAACCTTGACGGTTACAGTGAAGGCATCGTCTTCGGCGCCGACGGCGCAGCCTACGTCTCCGGTCTGCACCGTGAGGTCTTCGATTCGGCCGGTCGGCTACTCCGGCGATACTCGACCGGCCTGCGCCATCCCAATAATGTGGCGTTTGGTGGCCGGGACATCGGGGAGTTGTACGTGACCGGCGCACCCATCGACGAAAACGGAGGCGGACAGTTGGTCGTGTTGTCCTTGGGTGTTCGCGGACGGAGCAGTCTGGCCACGCCAGCTTCTTTGGCGAAGCCATGAAAAGTGTGATGAATGTGCGGCCGGGCTGCACCCGACGGCCGCGGCGCTGTCGGTGAGCGGCCGCGGCTGAAGCCGCACGGTGAGCCGCCGGAGGGTGGTGTATGACGGAGCCACATCGCGATAATCCAGGCGTCTTGGTTTTTCCACCTGGCCTCGTGGCGGGTACGCTCGGGGTGGGCCTTGTGCTCCAGTGGCTCTATCCTTGGCGCCTCCCGATTGGAGTGATCGCGCGGATCGCTCTTTCCGGCTCGATCTTGGCGCCCGCCCTCGTGCTGGGGCTCTGGGGCGAGCGGGCCATGCACGGGGCAGGCACGAACGTGAACCCTAGCCAGCCGAGTACGACTATCGTCACATCGGGCCCCTTCCGCTTCTCTCGCAATCCCCTCTATCTCTTCCTCATTGGGCTGTATCTCGGCGTGGCTGTAGCGGTCGCCACCGTTTGGCCGTTTCTCCTCGTGGTCCCCATGCTTCTCGTCTTGCACGTCGGCGTCGTTCGTCGCGAGGAACGATACCTGGACGCGAAGTTTGGAGAACCCTACCGCGCCTACAAGGCCAGCGTCCGACGGTGGCTCTAGCAACCAGTGGCCACTGGTTAGGTGTATGCTCCGACCGTCATTCAGCCTTTTTCTCTAATCTGCTGCAGGAGAGCCCATGACGTGCTCCACGCGCCTCGTATCGATTGTCTGCGTCGCTGCGTTGTTCGGATTTTCCGCTGTCTCCGACGCGCAGACGTTTCGCGGTGCCATCTCGGGACGCATCGCCGACTCGACCGGCGCGGTCCTGCCCGGCGTCATCGTGACGGCCACCAACGACGCGACGGGCGTCTCGAGGACGACGGTCACGTCCGCCGGCGGTGACTTCTCGGTGCCGGACCTCCAACTCGGCATGTACACGATCGAGGCCACGCTGCAGGGATTCCAGACGTTGCGCACGAAAGTGGAAGTGAGCGTCTCGCAGGTCGCCTCGGTGGAGTTGAAGATGGGGCTGTCGCAGGTGGCCGAGACGATCACCGTCACGGCGTCCGCGCTGATGCTCGACACCGTCTCCACGGCCCTCAGCAACGTCGTCCGGCCCAAGCAGGTGCAGGATCTGCCGCTCAACGGGCGCGACTTCACAAGGATGCTGCAATTGGCGCCCGGCGTCGCCGGCACGTCCGTGAACGGCGTGCGCACGCGCGGCAACAACTTCCAGATCGACGGCGCCGACAACAACGACGCGTTCCAGAACATTGCGGCGGTCAACCAGGGCGGCGTCTCGGGCATCGCCGGCACGCTGCTGCCGATCGAAGCCATCGACCAGTTTTCCGTGCAGTCGGGCGGCCAGGCGGAAATGGGGCGCAATGCCGGCTCCACCGTGAACCTCGTGATCAAGTCCGGTACGAACAACGTGCACGGGAGCGCGTTCTATTTCAACCGGCACGAGAAGCTGTCCGCGAACTCGCCGGTGGCCTTGCCGGACGCGCCGAAGCGTCCGATTCGGAACAACCAGTACGGGTTCTCGCTCGGCGGTCCGATCGTCCACAGCAAGACGTTCTTCTTCTCGACTCTCGAAGTCCAGAAACTCACCGCCGGCAACACGATCCCGACGACGGCGCCGTCGGACGCCTGGGTGACGAGCGCGACGCAGCTGCTCAACCAGTTCAACGTGCCTGTCAATCCGGTCGCGACGAAGCTGCTGGCGCTCTGGCCGGCGAACAGCCGCACGGGTTCGGCGATCGCGCAGAACTTCGTGAGCACGGATGCCAACACCTACAGCAGCGCCAATGGGATCGCCAAGGTCGATCACAACTTCAACTCGATCCACAGCATCTCGGCGCGGTACTTCGGCGGCGGCGGGGATCAGGTCGCCCAGACCAGTTCGCCGTACCTCGCGTACTTTCAGGCCGTGCCCAGTCGCATGCACAACGTGTCGGTGGTGTCGACGGGCGTCTTCACGTCGCACCTCGTGAACCAATTGGTCGTCGGCTACAACTACTTCAAGCAGACGTTCAACTCGAACGATTTCTCGGCCGATCCGCTCGCCTTGGGCTTTAACACCGGCGTGACGGATCCGGTGTTGGCCGGGCCGCCGAACATCACGATCAGCGGGTTCGCGGCGGTGGGCGGCACGCAGCCGCTGGGGCGCATCGATAAGACGCTGCACTTCACGGACAGCATGTCGTACGCGGCCGGCGCGCATCAGCTGAAGTTCGGTGGCGAAGCGCGCATGGCGGGGCTGCTCGTCTTCTACGACAGCAACAAGCGCGGCACGTTCACCTACGATGGCACGGTCGGACCGTGGGCGGCACTGCCGACCTCGCAGGCGAGCGCGTCGCTGAAGTCACTGGCCGATTTCATGGCCGGCAGCTACGCGACCGGGATCATCGTCCGCGGCAACACGCACCACGACTACGTCCAGAACTCGTTCGATCTCTTCTTCCAGGACGTGTGGGCCGCCACGCCGAAGGTGACGCTCAATTTCGGGACGCGCTACACCTACCCGGGCGTGCTCGGCGCCAGCGATGCGAAGCTCACCAACTTCCTGCCCGACCAGGGCATGGTGTCCACCGACACGCTGTATCCGGCGCAGAAGGACGCGATCTCGCCGCGCGTGGGGATCACCTACGTACCGGGGGAGAGCCGCAAGACCGTCATCCGCAGCAGCTACGGCCTCTTCTACGACATGTTCGCGGTGGCGTTCTTCACCGCGAACACCGGCTTCGCCAACGGCGGCGCGCTCGGCGTCGGGAACAATCCGGGCGGCGAGACGCCGGTGTTCTCGATCACGCAGCGCCGGCTGACGGTGGCGAACAACGTGCCGATTTTCGGGACGACGCCGGTGCCGCCGTACGGCGCGTTTGCCGTGAGCCAGGACTTGAAGCTGCCCTACGTCATCAACTTCAACGTGAACGTCGAGCAGCAACTCGGCCCCTCTACCATCGCGCAGATTGGATACGTCGCCACGCGAGGCCATCGTCTGGCGCTGATGCGCGATATCAACGCCGCGACGCCTGGCGCGACGCTCGCGCAGGCGCGGCGGCCTTACGCCACGCGCTATCCGGAACTGGCGGCGATCAACGAGCTCGAGTCGATCGGCCGCTCGGAGTACAACTCGCTGCAGATGTCGCTTATTCAAAGCGCCTGGCACGGTGTCTCCGGACGTTTGAACTACACGCTGTCCCACGCGATGGACAACGGCTCGGAAGCGCGCAACACGCTGCCGATGATCCAGAACAACATCGACGCCGACTGGGGCAACGCCGCGTTCGACATCCGCCATGTGCTGACGGCCGGCTTCACCTACAGTATCCCGGCGTGGGGGACGGGGCGGTTCGGCGACGGCTGGCAGGTCAACACGATTGCGACGTTCCTGAGCGGGTCGCCGTTCACGATCACAACCGGCACCGACGCCAGCGGGACGGGCGTCCGCGCCGACCGTCCGAACCTGATCGGCGATCCCTATAGCGGCGTCGTGCAACCGACCACCACGCCGCTGTCGCTGCAGTATTTCAACCCGGCGGCGTTCGCGGCGCCGGCGGCCGGCACGTTCGGAAATCTCGAGCGCAACGCGCTGTACGGCCCGGGATTCAAGAGCGTCGACCTGTCGGTGTTCAAGACCACGAAGCTGAGCAAAGGCGCGTCGGTGCAGATACGCTGCGAAATGTTCAACCTCTTCAACGCGATCAACTGGGCGAACCCCGGCGCCTCGCTGTCGGCCTCGACGAGCCTCGGGATCATCACCAACACGCGTAACGCCAACAACGCGCCTGGCATCGGCGCGGGCGAACCGCGCAACGTGCAATTGGCGATGAAGTTCATTTTCTGAGGACGACATGACACGACCCGTTGAACGCGAAGCCCGCAAAGACCGCAAAGATCGTTTTGGTTTGCGCGCTTTGCGCGCTTTGCGTTCGCCCGTTGTTCTCGTGTTCTCATTGAGCGCGCCGTTCGTGGCGAGCACGCTGTCGGGCGTGCTCGCGCAGCAGGGACGCATGGACGCGAGCCTGTACTCCGGCCTTCGCTGGCGAAGCATCGGGCCCTTCCGCGGCGGGCGCGTGAACGGCGTCAGCGGCGTCCCGGGCCAGCCCAACACGTTCTACTTCGGCTCGGTCGGCGGTGGCGTCTGGAAGACGACGAACGCCGGACGGACCTGGCTGCCGATTTTCGACTCACAGCCAATCGCGTCAATCGGCGCCATCGGCGTCGCGCCGTCGAACGCGAACATCGTCTACGTCGGCACCGGCGAGGCCGACATGCGATCGCAGATCTCGTTCGGTAACGGGATGTACAAGTCCACCGACGCGGGGAAGACGTGGACGCACATCGGCCTCGACAACACGCGCCAGATCGGCCGCGTGCTCGTGGATCCCAGGAATCCTGACGTCGTGTTCGTCGCGGCGCTCGGTCACGTGTACGGCGCGAACCCGGATCGCGGCGTCTACCGCACACGCGACGGCGGCGCCACGTGGCAACGCGTACTGTTCAAGAGCAACGACGTCGGCGCCATCGATCTCAACTTCGATCCCACCACGTCGCAGACCATTTACGCTTCGCTCTGGAACACCCGGCGTCCGCCGTGGAGCATCTATCCGCCGTCGTACGGGCCCGGCAGCGGGCTCTACAAGTCGACCGACGGCGGGGCGAACTGGCAGCCGCTCACGTCAGGGCTGCCCACCGACGGCGTGGGACGCATCGGCGTTGCGGTCGCTCCGTCGAATCGCAGCCGCGTCTACGCCATCGTCGACGCCAAAGAGGGCGGCCTCTTTCGGTCCGACGATGCGGGGGCGACGTTTGCCAAGGTGTCGGGTGACGCGCGTATCTGGGGCCGCGGGTGGTACTTCGGCAAGATCGCCGTCGATCCGAAGAACGCCGACCTGGTCTACATCTCCAACACCGGCGTCTACCGCTCGCGCGACGGCGGACGGACGTTCGGCGAGCCGTTCAAGGGATCGCCGGGCGGTGACGACTATCACCAGCTCTGGATTTCCGCGGACGATTCCAGCCGCATGATTCTCGGCGGCGATCAGGGCGCGGTCGTCAGCGTCGACGGCCTGAACGATCACCCGACGTGGAGTTCGTGGCTCAACCAGGCGACGGCGCAGGTCTACCGCATTGCGGTGGACAACGCGTTTCCGTACTGGGTGACGGGCGCGCAGCAGGACAGCGGCGCGGTCCGCGTGCGTTCTCGCGGCCGTTTTGCCGGCATCACGATGCGCGACTGGGAGCCGCTGTGCGCGGGCGGTGAGAGCGGCTACACAGCGCCCAACCCGCTGAACCCGGACGAGGTGTTCGGCGGCACGGTGGAGAAGTGCAACGTCAACACCGGCAAGGTCGAACGGATTTCGCCGGAGGTCGATCTGCCGACGCCGGCGCGTCACGCGTGGACGCTGCCGCTCGTGTTTTCGCCGGCCGATCAGCACGCGCTGTATTTCAGCGACCAGTACCTGTTCAAGACGACCGACGGGGGCAACCACTGGGCGCGCATCAGCGACGACATGACGCGCGAAAACCCTGGCGTGCCGCCGAACCTCGACGCGGCCACGGCCGCCGACGTCCCGCCGCAGTCGAAGCGGCTCGGCGTCATCTACACGATCGCGCCCTCGGCCGTGAAGGCGCCGCTCCTTTGGATCGGCACCGACGATGGGTACGTTCATGTGACGCAGGATGACGGCAAGACGTGGGCGAACGTGACGCCGCGCGAGCTGGGCGCGTGGAGCAAGGTCGTGATGCTCGAAGCGTCGCACGTCGACGCCAACGAGGCGTACGCGGCGGTCGATCGTCATCGTCTCGAGGACAACGAGCCGTACATCTACCGCACGAAGGACACCGGCAAGACGTGGCAGACGATCACGAGCGGTCTGCCGGCCGGCGTTTACGTGCAGACGGTGAAGGAAGATCCGAAGCGGCGCGGGCTGCTCGTCGCCGGCACCGAGCTGGGCGTGTTCGTCTCGTTCAACGACGGCGACGCGTGGCAGCCGCTGCAGCTCAATCTGCCGCCGTCCTCGATGCGCGACCTCGCCTTCCACGACAACGATCTCATCGTCGCCACGCACGGGCGCGGGTTGTGGGTACTCGACGACATCAGCGTGCTGCGGCAGGTGTCCGCGGACGACGGGTCCGCCGACGCGCACCTGTTCAAGCCGGCCGACGCGATCATTCTGCCGCCGGGCACGGATGACGGAACGCCGACGCAGAAGGACGAACCAGAAGCCGAGAATCCGCCGAGCGGCGCGATCGTCGACTACTACCTGAAGACGGCGGGTCCGGTTACGATCGAGATCCTGAACGCGAGCGGCGCGACGATTCGCCGCTACTCGAGCAGCGATCCAGTTCCCGCGGTCGATCCGAACACGCTCGCGGTGAACGCGATCTGGCAGCGCCTGCAGGAGCCGCCGTCAGCGGTGGCCGGCATGCACCGCTTCGTGTGGGATCTGCGCCCCGAAGCGCCGCCAGGCGGCCGCGGTCGCGGAGGTCGAGGTGGCGGCGGAGGCGGAGGTGGACGCGGCGGGTTGCCGCCAGTCGCGGCCGGAGCGTTCTCGGTGAAGCTGACGGTGCATGGAAAGAGCTACACTCAGCCGCTGACGGTGAAGCCGGATCCACGGGACAAGAGTGTATGAGCCCACGAATTAGCTGGATCGAGGAGGGCGATGCGCGAGGGCAGCTTGCCGACCTGTTCGAGACGTCGCGCTCGGGATCGCTCTCAGGGATGCGTCGCGAGCACGTCCCCGACATCCTTCACACGATGAGCCATCGGCCGGATTTCCTGGCCGCGATCGTGGACGCGTCGCGCCTGCACTTCTCCGACGGCGCCCTCACGCGGGCGCAGCACGAGATGATTGCGTCCTACGTGTCGGCGCTCAATCACTGTCACTATTGACTGAGCAGCCACGCCTGGTTCCTGCAGTTGCAGGGAGAGCAGTTCAGCGAAGTCGCCCACGCACTGCGCGATGGCGATCTGGACCGCGCGCCGGTGTCAGCGGCGGAGCGGCTGCTGCTGGAATTCGTGGGCACGCTGACGCGACACGCGTACCGCATCACGGACCAACAGGTGCAGGGCCTTCGCGACGCCGGATGGACCGACGCGCAGATCGCCGAGGCCGTGTACGACGGGGCGCTGTTCAATCTGTTCGTCAGACTTGCCGATGCCTTCGATATCCATCCGCCGGCGGTCATGGATCCGGACGGTGTGCCGGCCGCGGTGACGCGCCGCTGAGCAAAGAGAGGTGAGAGATGACTGGACTGTCCGCGCTCTGGCTCCCGATTCTGTTGTCCGCCGTGTTCGTCTTCGTCGCCAGCTCAATCATTCACATGGCGTCGCCGTGGCACAAGAGCGACTACCCGAAGATGCCTAACGAAAGCCAGGTGATGGACGTGCTTCGGCCGCTGGCGATCCCGCCTGGCGATTACTTCTTTCCGCGCCCATCGAGCCGCGCCGACATGCAGTCGCCGGCGTTCGCCGAGAAGATGACGAAGGGCCCGGTCGTGGTGATGACCGTGATGCCCAGCGGCCCGATGTCGATGGGCAGGAACCTCTCGCTCTGGTTCCTCTATGTTGTGGTCGTCAACCTGTTCGCGGGATACATCGCCGGCCGCGCGCTGCCGTCAGGCACCCCGTATTTGCAGGTGTTCCGATTCGTCGGCGCGACCGCGTTCATCGGCTACACGGCCGCGCTGTGGCAGATGTGGATCTGGTATCGCCGCGCCTTGATCACGACGATCAAGTCGACGGTGGACGGGTTGATCTACGCGCTGCTCACGGCCGGCACGTTCGGCTGGCTCTGGCCGCGGTAGCGACGCGCGCACGCAGGGCTGAAGCCCTGCGCCACATGGGACGTCGTGCGGTCGTAGTGCAGGCCTTCAGGCCGGTAGGCTCTGGCCGCGGTAGCGACGCGCGCACGCAGAGCTGAAGCCCTGCGCCACAGTGGACGTCGTGCGGTCGTAGTGCAGGCCTTCAGGCCTGCTGTGTATTGGGATGCTAGACTCGGCCCAGCCATGCCTGCCGTTGCCACAGCGCCGGGGCCCAGGCTCTCACTGGTCGGGTCGCTGATCTATCGTCCCGGCGGTGTGAGCCCGCTCGACTTCTTCACGAATCTCGCGCGCACCTACGGCGACATCAGCTCCTACCGGATGGCGGGTGAACGGCTGTTCCTCGTCAACGATCCGCGGCTCATTCGCGACATCCTCGTCACGCACAACCGTCACTTCACCAAGAGCCGCGGGCTCGAACGCAGCAAGCGGCTGCTCGGCGAGGGTCTGCTGACGAGCGAAGGCGCCGTGCACCTGCGCCAGCGCCGCCTGATGCAGCCGGCCTTCCATCGCGATCGGATCGCCGGGTACGGCGACCTGATGGTCGGCTACGCGGACCGGATGCGGAACGGGTGGACCGACGGCGTCACACTGGACATCGCCCGCGAAATGAACCGCCTCACCCTCTCCATCGTCGGAAAAACGCTGTTCGACGTCGACGTCGAACAGCAGGCCGCGGCCGTCGGCGAGGCGCTCACGGCCGTCATGGAATCGTTCTGGATGATGATGCTGCCGTTCGCCGACGTGCTCGAGCGGCTGCCGGTGCCGAAGCTGCGCCGCGCCCGCATGGCCCGCGCGCGCCTCGACGCGATGATCTACCGGATGATTGCCGACCGCCGGGCGAGCGGCCGCGATCACGGCGATCTGCTCTCGATGCTGCTGACCGCGCAGGACGAGGACGAAGGTGGTGCGATGACGGATCAGCAGGTCCGCGACGAGGCCATGACCATCTTCCTCGCCGGCCACGAGACGACGGCGAACGCGCTGACGTGGACGTGGTACCTGCTCAGCGGCGCGCCGGACGTCGAGGCGACGCTGCACGCCGAAGTGGATCGCGTGCTGCACGGGCGGCTCCCGACGATGGGCGATCTGGCGTCACTGGCGTATGTCGAGCGCGTGGTCACCGAGTCGATGCGGTTGTATCCGCCGGCGTGGATCATCGGCCGCCGCGCGATCAGCGAGTACCCGATGGGCGACTACGTGGCGCCGGCGCGATCGATTCTGGTCATGAGCCCGTACATCATGCAGCGCGATCCGCGCTTCTACGCGGACCCCGAGCGATTCGATCCCGATCGCTGGACGCCGGAGTTCCGTGCGGCGCTGCCGAAGTTCGCGTATTTTCCGTTCGGCGGCGGACCGCGCCAGTGCATCGGCGAGTCGTTCGCGTGGATGGAGTTGACGCTGCTGGTGGCCACCATCTCGCAACGGTGTCGGCTCCGCCTCGTGCCCGGCCATCCGGTGGTCCCGCAGCCGCTCGTCACGCTGCGCGCGAAACATGGGATGCGCATGACGGTGGAGAAGCGTTGACGTGAATCCCCGCATACGGCGCGTGCTCGAGACGGCGCTCGACTGCGACGACTTGCCGAGGAGTGCCGCGTTCTACCAGCACCTGCTCGGCGGCACGCCGATGATCGACACCGAGCGTCTCGTCGCGATCGACGCGGGCGAGGGCACCGTTCTGTTGCTGTTTCAGCGCGGCCAGTCGGCGACGCCGGTGGACACGCCGGGCGGGGTCGTTCCAGCGCACGAAGCGGGAGGCCCCGGCCACTTCGCGTTCGCGATCGAGGCCGCGGACGTGTCCGCGTGGGAAACGCGGCTCGCCGAACTCGGCATCGCCGTCGAAAGCCGCGTGACGTGGGAACGCGGCGGCCTCAGCCTCTACTTCCGCGATCCCGACAGCCGATCGGTCGAGCTTGCGACGCCGGGCGTGTGGCCGTCCTATTGATGTCGTGTGCGAGTAGGTGCAAGCCTGGGATGCGTAGGGGCCGACCCACGTGTCGGCCCGGGCGGACACACGGGTCCGCCCCTACACATGCAGGCCCGCGCGACATGGACGCGCAAAACACTCCAATCGTGCGCCGGTGGATCGCGCTCGCCCTCCTGACCGTTCTTGCGCTGAGTGGCGCTGCCTGCGAAGCGCTGATCAGCGATTCGGCCACGCGTGTGGCGTACGCCGTGCGCGACGGCGCGGCGCGGCTGAAGCGCTCGCGCAGCGAGACGCTCGTGCTGAGCGTCGCCTGGCGGTCGTGGCCCGACGGCTGTCCCGACGGCTATCGCGTGGAGTGGCGGGCCGACACGGATCGGCTCCCGGGACTCGGCGTGATCTGCACGACCGGCCGGCGCGGCTACGCCACCGTTTCCTACCGCGACTTCGTCAAGGTCCCCAGGGCGCTGCAGGTGACGAAAGCGAAAGGCGAGCCGGCGACGATCGCGCTGCGCAAGCTGCCGGACGGCACGATCGAAGTCGTGGCTGTGCGGTAGGGGAACACATTACGTTGCCGCCGACGCGCACAGCGGAACGGCCGCGAGCTTGACCGCTCCTCCCTCGACGTACGGCGTCAGCGCCTCGAAGACCTTTGCCTTGAGTTGGGCCATCGTGTCCGCGCTGAGCGATGCGAGCGCCGCTCTGAGCGGCGCCGCGAGAGCCGTCTGAATCTCCCAGTACTCGTCCAGCGACGCGTAGGTCAGCGTGATCGGGCGCGGCTCGACGGCGACCGTGGAGAAGCCGCCCGCCTTCAGCACGCGTTCGAGCTCGCCCGGAGGCGCGAGCCGGAACACGCCCGGCGCCGTTGGATCGGGAGGCGGCAGCGGCACGAATTCCGCCAGGACGCTGGTGATCGAGGTGAAGAACGGATTCTTCGCCGGCACGTCCCACACAGCGGTCGCGAACCGCGCGCCCGGCTTGAGCACGCGCCGGATCTCTGACGCGGCCTTGACGGGATCGGGGCAGAACATCAACCCGAAGCGGCAGGTTGCGCCGTCGAACGACGCGTCGGGAAACGTCAGCGCCTGCGCATCCATTTCCTGAACGTCCAGGTTGTCGAGGCCGAGCCGCTGCGCCTTGCGACGTGTGACGGCGACCATGTCCGGCGAGAGATCGGTGGCGATCACGTGTCCGCCTGGGCGCACGCGCTCGGCGGCCGTCACCGACGGCTGACCGGATCCGCATGCCACGTCGAGCGCTTGGCTCCCGGGCTTCAGGCCGGCGGCGTCGCACAACCATCCTGCGAGGTTGCCGCTGTTGCGGTCGAACCAGTCGCCCCAGCGCTCCCATCCGGCCGCCGCGGCGCTCCATTGGGCCTTCTGTTGTTTCGTCAGTTCTTCAGCTGTTGGCATGGAAAGGAACGTAGCTCAATTGCCTGCCCGACGTCCACCGGTCTGCGTGTAAGATCCCGCCCATGGAAACGCCTGTCAACGTTGCAACGTTGA
>Ga0209515_10008760_pt1 | contig 11701 bp, 7 predicted proteins | sample Subgroupgradi54m_FD_187454 | JGI IMG/M metagenome (GOLD analysis project Ga0209515, IMG submission 187454) | Subsurface groundwater microbial communities from S. Glens Falls, New York, USA - GMW60B uncontaminated upgradient, 5.4 m (SPAdes)... ... | reverse complement strand
GCGTTTATAGAATTTTTAAACATTTTGAACAACAAGGAATCTCTTGTTCTGATGGTATTCAAAATCAGGACGAAACAGGTATTGATTGCGGCGGCGCGACGTGTAAATCTTGCGAATCTGTAAAGGATTTGACACTTTTTGACGTACAAGCGATTCCGACAAAAAACGGGTTTATTGATCTTTTCGCCGAACTCCATAACAGTAATTTGGATTATGGCGTCGCAGTATTCCCTTACACATTTGAAATGTATGATACGCAAGGAAAACTCCTTGGGTCAAAGGCGGGGAGCACGTTTATATTGCCAAATAGTACAAAATATATTGTAGTCCAGGCCGTCCCAATAAAAGACCAGCCCAAGCAGGTGAAATTGATATTTGGAAAGCCCGTGTTTCAAGAGGTAAAAAATTACATCAAGCCTCGACTCGCCGCGCTTAATCTCACCTTTGATACCGCTGATAGTGGATTTTTGCGCGCCAGGGGGACGCTTTCCAATCAGACAAATTTTAACTTCGACAAAATATATCTTCTTATAGTTTTGCGCGACGACGCGCATCGACTTATTGCCCTGAATGGTCAGGAGATTGACTCATTTTTGAGTAACGAAAAACGATTTTTTGAATTGAATTGGGCCTATCGCACGGCATTCTTCACCAATCAAGACATTCAGATAGATACTAATATTTTTGACAGCGCGAATATTATTAAATCCTTTCTGTAATTATCATGTCATCTCGTTTTGACTGGCTCACCTTCGCGGCCTTTTTTTGTTTAGGATTATTGAGTATAGCCCTCCTTTACCCTTATTCATTTACGCAGGGGCAGGATTTCGCGTTTAGGCAAAGTATTTTTTTTATCGCCGGCGGGGTCATCATATTTCTCTTTTCGAATATCAATGTTTCATTCTTCAAAAAAAATAGTTGGTTGATTTTTACCCTCTATCTTTTAGGAATTTTTATTCTCTTGGCCGTTCTTTTTTTAGGCAAGCGTTTTAACGGTGCGTCAAGCTGGTTTCTTCTATGGCGATTTGGCTTAGAGCCAGCTGAATTTATGAAGATTTTATTGATATTCCTTTTGAGCCGCTACTTCACTTATCGTCATTTACAGCTCTATCGCCCACTCAATATCGCGCTTTCTTTTTTTTATATTTTAATACCCGCTATTCTGGTCGCCCTTCAGCCGGATTTGGGCGCGGCTATTATTATTCTTGCGTTGTGGTTGGGCATGGTGATTATGGCGGGAATGAAGTGGAGTCATCTTTCCCTTGTTATTCTTGCAGGGGTTTTTATTGCGGGATTTGCGTGGTTGTATCTTTTACTGCCGTATCAAAAAGTCAGGGTCCTTTCATTCTTAAATCCTAATGCCGATCCTTTAGGTGCAAGTTATTCGCGCAATCAGTCGCTCATTGCCATAGGCGCCGGAGGAATATTTGGAAAAGGAATTGGTAATAATACGCATTCGCTTGACGGGTTTTTACCCGAATCTCATACTGATTTTATTTTTGCGACACTGGCAGAAAGCATGGGATTGAGTGGCATTATCATTCTTTTTGCGCTATTAGGAATTATATGTTGGCGTTTGTTTCGTTTTGAAGGGAAAAGTAATTTTGACAGATTATTTTCCAGCGGTTTGGGTTGGTTTATTTTTATCCAAGCGTGCATAAACATCGGCATCAATGTTGGATTTTTGCCAGTCACCGGACTCACATTGCCTTTTTTAAGTTATGGCGGAAGTTCCCTTATATCGCTTTGCATGGGGTTGGGAATTTATCAAGCCCTCTATGCCCAAAGCTAACCGCGACTTTCGCATTTGGCACACTTCCTCGTCATCATCTGCGGTGCTCCTCAACGTAGCTTTCAACTACGTCTCGTTCGCTCCCCTGCCTGACCTGCCTACCGTCAGGCAGGCGGTAGGCAGGTCGATTTCTCCTCGAATTGCACTCAAATGCGAAAGTCACACTACTACTTTAACACTATGGATAACAAATTGATAAAAATTGTGGGAGTGATTATGTTGGTCTTTTTTATTCCTGCCGTTATTATTGTGTTTTTCCCTGATTTGTGGGCGGCGTTGTCCGTAAAGACGCGATTTTCAAGCGTGCTTGCGCCCCAACTCTATCACGTGCCTGTTCAAAAGGAGATAGCTTCTTTAGCCGACAACGCAAAGAGGCCCTTTAGCTACAAAAATTTTTCATTCTCCGTTCCTTGGCAGGATAAAAGTGACACAAAAAATAGCAATGGAATTTTGCAAATGAGCTTCGCGTCAGGAAAATCATTTTTTGTCAAAGAAGGCGACAATACATTTATAGCGTATCTTGCAAAAACCCAACTTGGACAAAATATACAAAAACGTTACCATAAAAATTTTACCAATGACTTTGAGTACTATAAAACCATTCTTTACGCCACGCCTGCTTCGATAACATTTTCTACTTCCCATCAGGATCTTAAAATCGATCTTGATTTGCTCCAATTAAAATCACAACTCATTGACGAGGTAAAAGGCGAGTATATTTTTTTCCACACGAAGTCTGTAAAAGGGTTTTGGTCTTCGCCCGCAAAAGGCGTCGACACAATAATTATAGAACTTTTCCCCGCGGATGGAACTCACTATACTATGAGCACAAAAAAGATGACCCAAGAAGAGATAATTTTTTTCGTTTCTTCGATTAAATTTCCATGATTCAAAGCCAGCGATTCAAACTCATCCCCGCGGTTCATTTGTTCCTAATCAAGGACGATACCATTTTACTTTTGCGAAGGTTTAATACTGGCTGGCAAGGAAGAACGCATTGACTTTTTCTTTGCCGCGTCTACTTGGAAGGGCGAGATAAAAAATAGGGAGAAAGAAAAATGCGATCAACTGGACTGGTTTGACATTGATAGATTGCCAGAAAATACTATCCCATATATTAAATCCGCGCTTGAAAACTATCAGCGTGGAATAGTGTTTTCCGAATTTGGTTGGGAATAAATTTATATGAATCTCACACTTATACCACTTAAAGAGAGCCGCGCGATTAAAATTATTTTGAAGGATGGAAAAAATCGTTGGGAGGAAGTTGCGCAAAACGGAGAAGATATTGTGCCAACTCTTGACAAAATGTTTAAAGCGGCTAAAATGACTATTACATTGTTGGATAGCGTTCGGGTTTTAGCACAAAAACAGGCGAGCTTAACTTCACAAAACCTTGCTAAAACAGTCCAAAAATCGTTAAGGGTGGGGAAAAAATTTAAAACCTTCAGCAAGAAGGGCTAGTTCTTTTTTTGTTAGAATGCGTTAACAAGCGCAACGCGTTTACGAATTCTTACACCCCGCCCTCTAAGCTATGGAAAGTTCTATGGCAATAGAGGGCGGGGTGGAGCTGTTACTAAGTTCAAACTTCACTTTGTTCGTTTTCACTAAGTAACTTTCTCCATGCAAAAAAAATATTTCAAGCGATCTACTTCAAAGACCATACCTCTCCCCAACCTTATCCAAGTTCAGATGGACTCGTATAAATGGTTTTTTGAGAAGGGCTTCCATGAGCTTTTGGAGGATTTTTCGCCGATAGAAGATTATTCGGTGGAGCATTTGCATTTTTCCTTTCTCAAATATTCTTTAGAGCAGGCCGAGGTATCTGAAGAAGTGTGCCGGCAAAAGAGCTTGACATATGAAGCGCCATTGCGCGTGCAAACGCGGCTCCTGAATCTTCAGACAAAAGAAATCAAAGAGCAAGATGTCTATTTTGGTCATATTCCGCTGATTAGTTCACGCGGAACGTTTATCATTAACGGGATAGAGCGCGTGATGGTTTCGCAACTTTTGCGTTCGCCCGGGGTATATTTTACCGCGGAAATGAAACACGGAAAGCACCTTTTCAATGCGGAGGTTATCCCGGGAAGAGGCGCGTGGATTGAGTTTGAAACATCTGAAGATGGCGTACTCTACGCCAAGGTGGATAGGAGAAGAAAAATTTTGGCAACGACGCTTTTTCGGGCATTTGGCATAGAAAAGGATCAGGATTTACTTAAAACATTTGATGGGAGTGCTTATGATGGAAAGTCTTATATTGAGCGAACAATTGCGCTTGACCCCACAAAAACCGTCAACGAAGCCGCAGTGGAAATTTATAAGCGTTTGCGCCCGGGTGAAATCGTTACTCCGGATAACGCAAAGAAATTTATTGCCGCTCTTTTCTCATTCAAGCGGTATGATTTGGAGAAAGTCGGGCGCTGGAAGATAAATCAGCGCTTAAACCAGCCGCTCAAAGACGAGACGCATATTACTAAAGAAGAGCGCGTGATTACCCTGAAGGATTTAATTCTTATCGTAAAGGAGCTTTTGTCCTTAAATGAAGATCCGTTGAGCAAGTCAGATGAAATAGATAATTTGGGAAACCGCCGCGTTCGGCCGGTAGGCATGCTCTTACAAGACAGACTTCGTTTGACTTTCTCGCGTTTGGAGCGGGTGATTAAGGATAGGATGAGCACGCTTGACGTTGACACGCTCACCCCGGGCCAGCTCATCAATATCAATATATTCAATTCTGCGATAGCTGATTTTTTCTCTTCGTCCCAGCTTTCACAATTTATGGATCAAGTCAATGCGCTTGCGGAACTTGAACATAAACGCACACTCTCGGCAAAAGGGCCGGGCGGTTTATCCCAAGAACGCGCGGGGTTTGAAGTACGCGATGTCCACGAATCTCATTATGGGAGAATTTGTCCGATTCAAACGCCGGAAGGTCAGAATGTGGGGCTTGTGGTGCACTTGGCGCTTTATGCGCGGCTCAATGAATTCGGATTTTTGGAGACGCCTTATTTTAAGGTTGAAAAAGGAAAAGTTCTTGATCGGGTGGAATATCTTAACGCGTTTGATGAAGCCCGGGTTGTCATTGCTCATGCAGGTGAACCATTAGATAAGGATTCTCGATTTATCAATACTATGGTTGAAGTGCGAGAACATGGCGAACCGAGTCTTGTTCCGCGCGCAAAAGTGAATTTTAGAGACGTTTCTCATCAACAATTTATTTCTCTTGCCACAAGTCTTATTCCGTTTCTTGAACATGACGATGCCAACAGAGCTCAAATGGGTTCAAATATGCAAAGGCAAGCAGTGCCCTGCATACGAGCAGAAGTTCCCGTGGTATCTACCGGATTTGAAGAGGCCGTAGCGCGAGATTCAGGATATGAGTTATTCTCCCAAGAAAATGGCGCGGTAGTTGAGGTTGACGGAAGTCGCATTGTGGTTAAATCTGAAAAAACAGGGAAACCGCGTGTTTATCCGCTTATTACGTTTCGCCGTTCAAATCAGTATACCGCTATTCATCAAAATCCAGTGGTGCAAAAAGGTCAGAAAGTAAAAGAGGGCGATATTTTGGCCGATGGTTCGTCAATTAAAGATGGATCGTTAGCATTAGGACAAAACCTTGTGGTGGCTTTTGTGCCATGGGAAGGAGCAAATTATGAGGATGCCATTATCATTTCTGAACGATTGGTGAAAGATGATATCTTTTCGTCAGTTCATATTCAGGATTTTTTATGCGAAGTGCGCGATACAAAATTAGGCCCGGAAGTTACAACTTATGATATCCCCAATGTTTCAGAAGCTCGCCTGTCAAATCTTGACGAAGACGGCGTGGTGCGCATCGGGAGCGAGGTGAAGGAAGGAAGCTATCTGGTGGGAAAAATTTCTCCTAAAGGAGAAGCGGAATTGAGCGGAGAAGAGCGTTTATTGAGGGCTATTTTTGGCGAAAAGGCGCGAGAAATTCGCGACACGTCTTTGGTCCTGCCACATGGCAAAAAAGGAAAAGTCATTAACGTCAATATTCTTTCGCGCGACAAAGGCGATAAATTAGCTCCTGGAGTCTTGCATTCCATGCAAATAGAAGTTGCTGAATTGCGCAAAGTTTCGGTGGGAGATAAATTGGCAGGCCGTCACGGAAACAAAGGCGTCATTTCCAAAATTTTATCGGTGGAAGATATGCCTTATCTTGAGGATGGGAGGCCTGTTGATATTATCTTAAATCCGCTTGGTGTTGCGTCCCGCATGAACCTTGGTCAAATTCTGGAAACTCATCTTGGATGGGCGGCGGCTAAAGGCGGCTGGCGGGCTATCTCGCCTCCATTTTCAGGCGCGACCGAAGAGGAGATTATTGAATCACTGCGCGAGCTTAATCTTTCTACGAATGGGAAAACAAAACTTTTTGACGGTCGCACCGGCGAGCCATTTGAAAATGAAGTAACAGTCGGTGTTATTTACATGCTCAAGCTCAATCACTTGGTCGAAGATAAGGCGCATGCGCGCTCTATTGGGCCCTACTCTCTTACCACGCAACAGCCACTGGGCGGGAAAGCCCAGTTTGGCGGACAACGTTTTGGAGAAATGGAAGTATGGGCGTTGGAAGGATATGGCGCGGCATACACGCTTCAGGAAATACTAACGATTAAGTCAGATGACGTGAAGGGGCGGGCAGAGGCTTACGAATCAATCACGAAAAAAGAACCCATAAGGCAACCCTATCTTCCTACATCATTTAACGTATTAGTTAACGAAATTAAAGGTCTTGGTTTTGATATTGAGATGATTCCCAGCAATTCCAAACGCGCACGCGCCTCATTATCAGAGGAAGAAAGAGCGCCTCGTAAACGATTTTTACCGCTTAAACCATTAAAGGAAGAAGAGGAAATGTGATATTTTTAAGTTTTTTAATCATCAATTATGGAAGATTTTAAGGCAATTCGTATTACCATCGCTTCCCCGGAGAAAATATTAGCTTGGTCGTATGGCGAGGTAGCCAAGCCAGAAACAATAAATTATCGAACACAAAAGCCTGAACGTGAAGGTCTATTTTCTGAAGTAATTTTTGGGCCTGAAAAAGATTATCAATGTTATTGCGGGAAATACAAGAAAGCTCGATTCAAGGGCGTGATTTGCGACAGGTGCGGCGTTGAAGTGACGCGCTCGTCCGTGCGCCGAGAGCGCATGGGGCACATTACGCTTGCGACTCCGGTTTCGCATATTTGGTTTTTACGCAAAGTGCCTTCAAAAATGAGTCTTTTTTTCAATACAGGACTCTCTGAACTTGAAAATGTTATCTATTTTGCAAGCTATATTGTGATGAATGTGGATGAAGCGGCAAAAAAACAGGCGCTCAAAGAAATAAAAGATAACCGAGAACTTTATGACCATATCGCAACGCTTGCAAAGGGCAAAGTTTTATCTGAAGCGCAATGGCGCGAGGTGATGAGTAATTATCCAAAGGTAATGGAGGTGGGAACGGGCGCGCAAGCGCTACAGAAATTGGCTTCTCAGGTAGACCTTTTGGTGTTACGCGCACAGTTAAAGGAGCTTGCCAAAAAATCTTCCGGCCAAGAGAGCAATAAACAAGGCTCTTTTTCCCAATCACGAAATAAAATTTTGAGCCGTTTGCGCTTAGTTGAAGGATTCATTCGTTCTCAAACCCGTCCGGAATGGATGTTCATTACTGTTTTACCCATTATTCCTCCGGAATTACGCCCAATGGTAGCGTTAGACGGCGGGCGATTCGCTTCGTCTGATGTAAATGATTTATATCGGCGCGTCATTAACCGCAATAATCGGCTTCGTCGCTTAATCGAGTTGAATGCGCCCGAAGTGATTTTGCGCAATGAGAAGCGCATGCTCCAGGAAGCGGTTGACGCGCTTATTGATAATTCCGCACGCCGCGGGAGGGCAGTCATGTCAGCAACCGGACCCCAGCGTCAATTGAAATCCCTTGCGGATATGTTGCGCGGCAAACAGGGACGCTTCCGCCGCAATCTTTTAGGAAAGCGCGTGGATTATTCGGGGCGTTCGGTTATTGTGTCTGGCCCGAGTTTGAGCTTATCCCAATGCGGCCTTCCCAAATGGATGGCGCTGGAAATTTTCCGCCCATTTGTTATCGGAGAGCTTATTGCCCGAGGGCTCACTCATAATATCAAGGGAGCGAATAACCTTATCGCGCAAGATTTTCCCGAAGTATGGGAAATTTTAGAGGAAGTCACGAAAGATAAATTCGTTCTGCTTAACCGGGCTCCCACGCTTCACCGTTTGGGCATTCAGGCATTCAGGCCGGTATTAGTGGAGGGCTTGGCGATTCAGCTTCATCCGCTCGTGTGCCCCGCATTCAACGCGGATTTTGACGGCGATCAGATGGCCGTGCATTTGCCGCTTTCCCAGGAATCCCAGGAAGAAGCGGGAAAGCTCATGCTTGCTACTAATAATCTCTTGAAACCCGCAACAGGAAAGCCCATCGTATATCCATATCAGGATATCGTCTTGGGGATTTACTGGCTCACTGAACTTACGGCTGGTAAAAAGGGCGAAGGCAAAATGTTTTCTTCCGCGCAAGAGGCTCAACTTGCCTATGATTTAAGAAAAATAGATCTTCAAGCAAAGATACGCGTCTTGATAAGCCAGCCGAGAATCAACCCACGGAAGATAAAAGAGAGCATTATTGAAACTACACTTGGGCGTATTATTTTCAATAGCTTCCTCCCTGACATCCTTCCTTTTATTAACGAGCAATTTGATAGAGGGAAGTTGCGCGATCTTGTCGCGGAAATAATTGATAAGTTTTCAAGCCAAGAAGCCGCTGATATGCTTGATAATATAAAACTTTTAGGATTCTATTACGCCACAATTTCTGGCATTACTTGGTCGGCGTTTGATTTACAGGTTCCGCAGGATAAAAAGAAAATTCTTGAGGAGGCAGAAATTGAAGTGGCCAATATCCGTGAAAGTTATGCGCAGGGAATGCTTTCTTGGCAGGAGCGGTATAATCTTATTATTAGCGCATGGACAAAAGCCCAGGGACGCATTAGCATAAATGTAAGACCCACGCTTGCCAAATCCCCCTCAGTTTTTTCAATTATTAATTCTGGCGCCCGCGGATCATGGGGACAGACGATGCAAATGTCGGGCATGAAGGGATTGGTCACCAATCCGTACAACCAAATTATTGAACTTCCTATTAAATCTTCCTACAAAGAGGGATTGAATGTGCTTGAATACTTTAATTCGACCCACGGCGCGCGAAAAGGTGTTACTGATACCGCACTCAAGACGTCGGTTGCCGGATATTTGACGCGTAGATTAGTTGACGTGTGTCATGACGTGATGATTAAAGAGAAAGATTGCGGCACAAAAGAAGGCATTGAATTTATCAAGGACGATGCGCAGTTAGCGCTCATTGATTTCAAAGACAGAGTTTTTGGCAGAACATCGCTTGAAACAGGAAAGATTATTGATAAAATGGAGGCAAGCGCGCTTGCAAAAGACGATTCGATTACGTCAATATTTTTACGCTCGCCGATTATGTGTAAGACGCTTGATGGCCTTTGCCAGACTTGTTATGGATATGACTTGGCAAGGAATCAAATAGTGGACATTGGCGTTGCGGTAGGCATCATCGCCGCCCAATCCATTGGCGAGCCTGGAACCCAGCTTACCATGAGGACATTCCACATGGGCGGCGTGGCAGGTGAGGCTGATATTACACAGGGTTTGCCTCGCATTCAGGAAGTGTTTGAAGCGCGCGAGCCAAAGGCAAAGGCGCTCCTTTCGGGTGTGGACGGGAGAATAAAAGAGATTCAATCTTCTTTTGCAGGGCATGTTATTAATATTGACGTTCTAAAAGGAGAGCTTGAGGGCAAGACAATAGGGTATAACGTGCCCTTGGGGAGAATGGTGTTGGTAAAAGTAGGGCAAACGGTTGAAAAGGGCATGCAACTTTCAGAAGGTCAGTTGCACGTGCAGGAGCTCTTTGAACTTTCTGGCCCGGCGGCAACATGGCGATACCTCTTGAATGAAATTCAGCGCAATTACAATAGTCATGGCGCGGATATCAACGATAAATATATTGAAGTCATTATTCGCAAAATGTTTTATTGGGTTCGCGTTACCAATGCGGGAAGCACAAGCATTATTCCGGGCAAGGTTGTTGAGTATTCTTTTTTTACGCGCGAGAATGAGCGCGTCAAAGCAAAAAACGGCAAACCCGCCCAAGGCGAGCGACTCTTACTTGGTATCACCAAGGCCGCGCTCTCCACTGACAGTTTTCTTTCAGCCGCTTCCTTCCAAGAAACCGCTTCAGCGCTTATTGATGCCGCAGTGGAAGGGAAAATTGACACGTTGCGCGGATTGAAAGAGAATGTTATCATAGGAAGACTCATACCCGCAGGGACCGGGCTTAAACGTCTCCCCTCAATGCAAGATGAAATACCTCGGTAAACTTTCCATCGGGAAAAATCCGCCACAGGAGGTCAATGCGTTTATTGAAATTTCCAAAGGCGGAAGCATTAAATACGAACTCGACAAAGAGAGCGGGTTATTGTTTGTGGATAGGTTTTTGCATACCGCAATGGCGTATCCGTTTAATTACGGATTCATTCCGCACACGCTTTCCCCTGATGGCGACCCGCTTGATATTTTAGTATTAAGCTCCGAAGCGGTTGCGCCAGGTTGTGTTCTTCCCGCTGTCGTGATTGGCTTATTTGAAATGGAGGATGAGGGCGGCATTGACCCAAAAATAGTTGCGGTCCCGTCAAAAAAAGTTGATCCGTTTTTTGGTGAATATCAAGACATCAAAGATGTTCCTGATTATCTCAAAGCAAAAATAACACATTTTTTTGAGCAAGTGAAAGTTTTGGAAGCAGGTAAGTGGGTAAAAGTTCAAGGATGGAAGCCTAAAAAGGACGCCCTTGAGCTGGTGAAAAAGTCAATGACGAAATAAGGGAGAAAGGACATGAGAGAGATCCAAGTTTTTCAAGAGGCGATTCATATTTCTGACGAGAGGATAGCGGTTATGTTAGCGCTTGCCAAAAAAGAGGGGAGAAGTTCTTACGCCATACAAGACCTTCGAGCTGTCTTTGATGACGCTCTTAACGACTGTTATCAAAGGTTTATGAAAGGAAAGAGACTATCTTTGAGGCGTAATTCTAACTTTTCCAAGCAATGAGAGGATTGAGGGATGTCAAGCCGGCATCCCTCCGCATATTCGAATTAAAAACAAACCTTGCATCCCGCAAGGTTTGTTTTTTGGGCGCGAATCTTTTTTCAATGCCTTTTTCAAGGCGGCGTTATTGAAAGAATTTAATATTACGGATGGCTATTGCGATGGGAATTAACAACAATAATAGCGTAACGAAAGCGTGAAATCCTTTTCGTTCTTTTGCAAGATTCATCACTACCATTGGTATGGCATTCAAAAGGATGACAAGTATTATGAATAGCCAATATGCCGCTCCTAATCCCCAATCGCCTTCGCCAGGTAGTGTAACTCTAAATACCGCAAAAAGATAAAAGCAGAAGTAAGGCCGATGTAGTCAATTGCAACCATTCCTACGATAAGTTTCCATTGAATATTCTTCATAGAACCATAGTAGCATATCACATTGAAAAGTAATTTTTTATGAGTAATAATTTTGCAATAGGATTTTTTTGATATAGAATTGATTTAGCATGATTACTATTATATCGGGAGAATTATATCAAGCGCAAGAATATTTAGAGGAATTAAAACGCGATGCGCAAGAAAAAGGGCTTGAGTATTATCGTGTTGATGGGGAAGAAGAGAGCGATATTGTGCGAAGAGTTTCGGATTTGGTGAGCGCGCGAACGCTTTTCCAAAAAGAAAAATTTATTGTTCTGCAGGCGGTTTCGTTTGAGGCGATAAAGGAAATGTGCCAAGAACTGCATGCA
>Ga0209515_10008758_pt1 | contig 11704 bp, 10 predicted proteins | sample Subgroupgradi54m_FD_187454 | JGI IMG/M metagenome (GOLD analysis project Ga0209515, IMG submission 187454) | Subsurface groundwater microbial communities from S. Glens Falls, New York, USA - GMW60B uncontaminated upgradient, 5.4 m (SPAdes)... ... | reverse complement strand
CCGCGGCGCGCCGCCCGCCGACGGCGCCGTGCTGAACGGCCTGTTGTGGAAGATCCTCAAGGTGCCGCCGCCGCGCGAGGTCGTGGTCGCGCCGGTCGCGATCAACTCCCGCGTCGTCAACCTGGTCTACGGCCACGCGCCCGACTCGGGATTGCTCACTCCCGCCGCGGTCGCCGACCTGGCCAGCGTGTGCGCCGCCGCGGCCGCCGCCTTCACCCGCCTCATCCAGTCCGCCAAGCAGAAGTAGCGCGTGGCACCACAGTAGGCGCGCGCGCGCGCCTGTGGGCGCTGGCGCACCAGCGAGCCCGAAGCACACATTCCTCTTCTGGCCCTCGAAGCCCATAGTGGCTTCGCGTCGACGGGTCCGTCGCTCATCCCCCTGAGCGTGAGCTCGCCTCGGCGTGCGTCCCCGCGTGCTCGGTCACCCCCTGCAAGGAGTGCGTAGATGAGATTTCGCCGACGAAGTTTCCTCAAGTTCCTTTCCGCCTCGGCGGCGGCCCTGGCCACGACCGGACTGCGCCGTCGGCGTGCATCCGCCAGCCACTGCACGGTCATCGAGCGCGACGTGTGCGTGCTCGGCGGAGGCTCCTCGGGAACCTTCAGCGCCGTGCGCCTGCGCGACGCGGGCAAGAGCGTCGTGATCCTCGAGCGCAACGGGCGCCTGGGTGGCCACACCGAGACCTATCGCGATCCGGCGACCGGCATCCCGACCGACTATGGCGTGGTCGTCTTTCACGATCTGCCCGTGGTCAACGACTACTTCGCGCGCTTCGGCGTGCCGCTCATCGCCATCTCACCCTCGGCCCTGGGCGGGCCCAAGGTGAACTTCGACTACCGCACCGGCACGCAGGTGACCAGCTACACGCCGCCCGGGCAAGCCGAGGTCAACCAGGCGCTCGGCACGTACTTCGGCTACCTGCAGCAGCTGAAGTTCACCTACTACGATCTCGACAGCGGCTTCGACCTGCCCGAGCCGGTGCCGCCCGACCTGCTCCTGCCCTTCGGCGAGTTCGTGGTGAAGTACTCGCTGCAGGCGCTGGTGAGCATGGCGTTCAACTTCGGCCAGGGCATGGGCGATCTGCTGCAGATGCCCACCGTCTATGTGCTGAAGAACTTCAGCGCGCAGGTGCTGAGCTCGATCTTCGCCAACCGCTTCATGGTGGCGCCCTACGGCAACAGCGGCGTCTACGAGGCCGCCACCACCTTCCTGGGTGAGGACGTGGTGTTCGGCGCCGACGTCGAGCGCATCGAGCGCAACCACCACGGCGTCACCGTGCGGGTCGACTCGCCCGGCGGCCGGCGCGAGATCCGCTGCCAGAAGCTGCTCGTGACCTGCCCGCCCACGCTCGACAACCTGCGCATGATGGACCTCGACGCGCGCGAGGCGTCGACCTTCGCCCGCTTCCGCTCCAACTTCTACTGGACCGGTCTCATCAAGCTGACCGGCGTGCCCGCGGGCCTGTCGGTGGAGAACATCGGCGCGGCCACGCCCTACAACCTGCCGCCCCTGCCCGGGATCTACCAGATCTCGCCCACGCGCGTGCCCGGGCTGTGGAACGTGAAGTACGGCAGCGCGACGCGTCTGCGCGACCGCGACGTGAAGCGCCGCATCGTGGACGACATCGAACGCCTGCACGACAGCACCATCTTCCCCACCCGGCCGCGCGTCACCGAGTTCACCGTCTTCAGCGCGCACAACCCCTTCGAGATGCGGGTGAGCTCGGACGAGATCGGCGCCGGCTTCTACACCACGCTCGGATCGCTGCAGGGCAGGAACCGCACCTTCTACAACGGCGCGGCGTTCCACACCCACGACTCGGGCCTGCTCTGGCAGTTCAGCAACGACCACGTGCTGCCGCTGCTCCTGGCGTAGTCCCCGCCTATTCGGTCCGCACCACGAACCCGCGCGGCAGGCGGGCGACCAGGCGTTCGCACGCGGCGTCGGCCGCGGCCGGCTCGCGCGACTCGAGCGTCACGATGACGCGGTAATCGGTCGCGTCGAAGCGCGGGTAGCTGCCCACCTCCACGCCCGGATGCTCGGCGACGATGGCGTCGAGGTGCGCGGCCAGCTCGCCTTCCTCGGCCATGGCATAGACGCGGCGCACGTGGGGCACCGAGGCCTGGCGGAAGCGCTCCTTCATGGCGTCGAACTTGCGGCGGAAGATGATGGGCACGCCGGGCAGGATGTAGACGTTGCGGAAGGCGGTCACCGGCCAGGACGGATGGTCGGCGTCGACGAAGTGCGCGCCCTCGGGCACGTCGGCCATGCGCAGGTTGCGCTCCTCCAGGCGGGCGCCATAGAAGTCGCGCAAGAGCTGCTCGAGCCGCGGGTCGCGCACCACGCGCACCCCGAAGGCGCGTGCCACCCCCTCCATGGTCAGGTCATCGTGCGTCGGTCCGACCCCACCCGAGGTGAACACGTGGTCGTGGCGGCGCGCGCACTCGGCCACGGTGTCGGCGATGTCCTGCACGACGTCGGGGATGTAGACGACGCGGCGCAGCGAGACGCCCAGGGCGCGCAGCTCGCGGATCAGGTAAGCGGCGTTCTCCTCGGCGAACTTGCCGGACAGGATCTCGTCGCCGATGACGATCGCGGCGGCGGTCTCGGCACGCGGCAGCGGGGCGGTCACGGGCGGCACTCTAGCAGCGCCCGAGCCCGCGCAGCCACTGGGCTTTTCTGCATGGTTCCAGGCGCTTTCCGCCCTTGACCCGGGGCCCTCGCGCGGGTATCGCTATGGGCCGTGGTACCGCCCAAGTCCCCGCGCGAACAGAACCTGATCGAGCGGCGCGAGCTTTTGGACGAGGCAGGCATCCAGCGCGCGCTGCGCCGCATCGCCCACGAGATCGCCGAGCGCCAGCACGGGCTCAAGGAAGTCGCCATCGTCGGCATCCGCACCGGCGGCCTGTACCTGGGCGCGCGCCTGCAGAAGATGCTGGCCGAGATCGAGCCGGGCACCGACGTGCCGCTGGGCGCGGTCGACATCCCGCTCTACCGCGACGACGTCTTCGTCGGGCTGCCCCGGCCCGAGGTGGGCACCACCCAGCTGCCCTTCGCGCTCGAGCAGCGCACCATCGTGCTGGTCGACGACGTGCTCTACACCGGCCGCACCGTGCGCGCCGCGCTCGACGCGCTCATGGACCACGGCCGGCCCAAGGCGGTGCAGCTGGCCGTGCTCATCGACCGCGGCCTGCGCGAGCTGCCCATCCAGGCCGACTACGTGGGCCTCAAGGTCGCCACCAACCGCAACGAATCGGTGAAGGTCATGCTGCGCGAGTCCGACCCCGCGGACCGCGTGGTCCTGAGGGAGAAGGCGGCGTGAGTCATCCCGAGCAGCGGCAGTTCCCGCACCGCCACATCCTCGGCATCGAGCCCATGTCCGCCGAGGACATCGTGCAGATCCTCGACCTGGCCGAGAGCATGGTCGAGATCAACCAGCGGCCCATCAAGAAGGTGCCCACGCTGCGCGGGCGCACCGTCATCAACCTGTTCCTGGAAGCCTCGACGCGCACCCGCACCAGCTTCGAGATCGCGGCCAAGCGCATGAGCGCCGACGCGGTCAACATCTCGGGCTCGTCGTCGTCGACGGTCAAGGGCGAGACCCTGCTCGACACCGCGCGAAATCTGCAGGCCATGGCGCCCGACGTGGTCGTGCTGCGCCACGAGGCCTCGGGCGGCGCGGCGCTGATTGCCAAGCACATCGACGCAGCGGTCATCAACGCCGGCGACGGCACGCACGAGCACCCGTCGCAGGCGCTGCTCGACGCGGCCACCATCCGCAAGCACAAGAAGAACATCGCCGGGCTGGAGATCGCCATCGTCGGCGACATCGACCACAGCCGGGTGGCGCGCTCCAACCTGTACGCGCTCACCCGCCTGGGCGCGCGCATCCGCCTGTGTGCCCCGCGCACCATGATGCCGGTCGGCATCGAGCGCATGCTCACCGACCATGCTGACCGGGTGCGCCTCTGCTACAGCCTGGCCGAGGCCATCGAAGGCGCCGACGTGGTCATGATGCTGCGCATCCAGAAGGAGCGCCTGGGCAAGGTCGGCCTGTTCCCCAACACGCGCGAGTACTCGCGCTACTTCGGCCTGTCGCCGCGCAACATCGGCCTGGCCAAGCCCGACGCCATCGTCATGCACCCCGGGCCCATCAACCGCGGCGTCGAGCTCGACCCCGAGCTGGCCGACGACCCCAAGCGCTCGGTCATCCTCGACCAGGTCACCTACGGTGTGGCCGTGCGCATGGCGCTGCTCTACCTGACCGGCGCCGCGCACGGCGCCGCGGAGTCCTCGTAGATGTACGTTCCACCCCTGCTGATCAAGAACGGCCGGCTCATCGATCCCAGGAACAAGATCGACGACGTCGTCGACGTGCGCATCGCCGAGGGCAAGATCGTCGAGGTGGGTGCGAACCTGGCCGTGACCGATGCCAGGACGCACAGCGTCGAGGCGCGCGGCATGGTCATCGCGCCCGGCTTCGTCGACCTGCACGTGCACCTGCGCGAGCCGGGCCAGGAGTACAAGGAAGACATCGGCTCGGGCTCGCGCGCCGCGGTCGCGGGTGGCTTCACCACCATGTGCTGCATGCCCAACACGCAGCCGACCAACGACTGCCGCGCGGTCACCGATCTCATCGTCCGGCGCGCCCGGGAGGTCGGCCTGTGCCGCGTGCGGCCCATCGGCGCCGTGTCCAAGGGCCTCCTGGGCGAGACCATGGCCGAGATGGGCGAGATGAAGGACGCCGGCATCGTCGCCGTCTCCGACGACGGCAAGCCGATCATGAACGCGGGCCTGATGCGCCGCGCCATGGAGTACGCGCGCACCTTCGGCCTGCCCGTGGTGCAGCACGCCGAGGACCTGTCGCTGTCCGCGGGCGGGGTGATGAACGAAGGCGAGTGGGCCACGCGTCTGGGCCTGCGCGGGCAGCCGGGCGCGGCCGAGAGCGTCATGGTCGCGCGCGACATCGACCTGTGCGCCTGGACGGGCGCGCGCTACCACGTGGCGCACATGTCAGTGGGTCGCTCGGCCGAGCTGGTGCGCGAGGCCAAGAAGCGCGGCCTGCCCGTGACCTGCGAGGTCACGCCACACCACCTGACCCTCACCGACGCGGCCTGCTGCGCCTACGACACCGACACCAAGATGGCGCCGCCTCTGCGCACCACCGCCGATCTCGACGCGCTCAAGGCCGCGCTCGCCGACGGCACCGTCGACTGCATCGCCACCGACCACGCGCCCCACTCGCCGGTCGAGAAGCAGCTCGAGTTCGACAACGCCGCCTTCGGCATCGTCGGGCTCGAGACAGCGCTGCCCATCATGCTCGGCATCGTCGACGAGGGTGTCATCTCGCTGGCGCGCCTGATCGAATTGCTCACCATCGGCGCGGCGCGCTGCTTCGGCCTCGACGCCGAGGGCGTCGGCCACCTCTCGCTCGGCGGCCCCGCCGACCTGGTGGTGCTCGATCTCGAGCACCGTTACACCATCGACCGGGCCCAGCTACGCTCCAAGTCGAAGAACACGCCCTACCACGGGCGCGCGGTCCGCGGCCGCGTCAGGACGACCATCGTCGACGGCCGCATCGTGTACGAAGTCGGAGGAAACTCGTGAAGCGGCAGCCGGCGCTCCTGGCCCTGGAAGATGGCACCACGTTCCGCGGCGTCGCGGTGGGGGCCGAAGGCGAGTCCTTCGGCGAGGTGGTCTTCCAGACCGCGCTCTCGGGCTACCAGGAGGTCATCACCGATCCATCCTACTGCGGCCAGATCGTGGTCATGACCGCGCCGCAGATGGGCAACGTGGGCGTGAACGTCGAGGACGAGGAGGCGCGCCGCGTGCACGTGGCCGGCTTCGTCATGCGCGAGGCCTCGCCCATCGTGTCCAGCTGGCGGGCGCAGAAGTCGCTCGAGGACTATCTGATCGAGCACAAGATCACGTCGATCGCCGAGATCGACACGCGCGCGCTCACGCGCCACCTGCGCACCGCGGGCGCGATGCGCGGCGGCATCTCGACCACCACGCTCGACCCCGCGGCGCTGGTCGAGAAGGTGCGCCGCTCGCCCTCGATGGAAGGCCTCAACCTGGTCGACCGCGTCACGTCGAGCCAGAGCTTCACCTGGGACGAGCCGAGCTGGGTGGCGCCCGACCTGCGCGCGAGCGGCGTGATGGCGCCGGGAGTGCGCCCGGTGCCCGCGGCCGACCTGCACGTGGTCGCCTACGACTACGGCATGAAGCTCAACATCCTCCGCAAGCTGCGCGACCTGGGCTGCCGGGTCACGGTGCTGCCGGCGCAGACGCCCGCGGCGGAGGCCTTGCAGCTCTCCGCCGACGGATACTTCCTGTCCAACGGCCCGGGCGACCCGGCCGCGGTCACCTACGCGGCCACCTGCGCGCGCCAGCTGGTCGACTCGGGCCGGCCGGTCTTCGGCATCTGCCTGGGCCACCAGATCCTGGGCCTGGCCCTGGGCGGCTCGACCTACAAGCTGCGCTTCGGTCACCACGGCGCCAACCACCCGGTCAAGGAGCTGGCCACGGGCAAGGTCGAGATCACCTCGCAGAACCATGGTTTCTGCGTCGACGTCGACTCGCTCAAGGGGCGCGCCACGCTCACCCACGTGAACCTCAACGACCACACCGTCGAGGGCATGAAGCTGGAAGACAAGCCGGTCTTCAGCGTGCAGTACCACCCCGAGGCCAGCCCCGGGCCGCACGACGCCGACTACCTGTTCGGGCGGTTCGTGACGGCGATGCGCTCCTCGCGGTAGAGTCGACCCGTAATGGGGGATTCGGACCGTCGCGTCGAGCTCGAGTCGGCGCTCGACCGCCTCATCGAGGCCTTCGGCGCCGGCACGTGGGCCGAGGAGGTCGTGCGCGCCAAGGACGAGTACGCCACGCGCACCGGCCGCGTCTTCGAGGACGACGAGCTGTTCGAGGCACGCACCGCCGCCTTCCTCGAGTGGTACGCGGTCGAGCGGCCGCTCGCCGCGCCCGGCCTGCCGCCCGCGGCGCTGCACCGGCTCGCCGCTCCCGACGACGCCGAGGCGATGACGGCCTGGCTGGCCTCGCACCGCAGCCTGTACTCGATCGAGGACCAGGGCGAGCACCACGTGCTGCTCTACGACCTCATCGGCGGCGGCCTGTTCGAGGTCGACGAGCGTCGTCGCCTGCACGGCGTCGCCGACGGTGACCTGCTCGAGGCGCGTCTGGTCGGCTGGCAGGGCAAGGTGCGCTTCGGGCGCACCTTCCTGTACCACCCGGCGGGCGCGCGCGAGTCGATCATCAGCCACGCGCGCCGGGTCAAGGAGTCGGGCGGCAGCCGCGCCGACATCGTCGACTTCGTGGCCTCGCTGCGCGTGCGCGCGCTGCGCTACAAGCACGTCGCGGCCGAGCGCGTCTACGAGATGGGCACGTCGGAGTTCGCCAAGCGAGGCCTGGGGCAGCACGCGTGAGGCGCAGCGCGGCCGGGGTGGTGCTCGCGTTCGTCGCGCTCGCCCTGCTCTCGCCGCGCGCCGCCCGTGCCCAGGATCCGACCATCCGGCACGACGCCGCGTTCTCGCTCGACCGGCTCGCGCCTCCGCCCGGGCCGGGCGTGTTCGTGCAGGTCGAGGACGGCGACGTGGCCGAGCGGGGCGCGTGGTCGGCAACCGCCTCGCTCAGCTTCGAGTCGCGGCCGCTGGTGGTGCGCCACGCGCTCACCGGTGCCGAGCTCTCGGTGCCGGTGCGCACGCGCACCGGGCTCGACCTGGGCGTCGCGGTCGGCGTCGGCCATGGCGTGCAGCTGGGGCTGTCGCTGCCTGTGGTCTTGTACCAGAGCGGCGATCGTCTGCGCGGGCTGGATCTGCCCGAGCCGGACGGCTCGCGTGCCCTGGCCGCGGCGGCGCTGGGCGACGTCAGGCTGGCCGCCAAGCTGAACCTGGTCACACCCGAGCGCGGCCTGGGCCAGGCCTGGGGCGCGGCCGTGACCGTGACCCTGCCCACCGGCGACGAGACCCAGTTCGCCGGCGAGGCCGCCCCGATGGTCGAGTTCCACCTGATCGCCTCGTGGCGCGCGCCCGACTGGGCGCTGGCGGTCAACCTGGGCCCGCGCTTCCGCAGCGAGGAGGTGCCCTTCCTGTCGCCCGACGTGACCCTGGGCAACGAGCTGGTCTGGGGCGCCGCAGCGTCGGCGCGCGCGCCCTGGTGGCCGGAGCTGGAGGGCGTGGCCGAGCTGGGCGGCGCGCGCGGCGACGAGGGCGTGTCGCCGGTGGAGGCGCGTCTGGGCGCGCGCTACCGCGTCGACGCCTGGTGGACCGTGGGCGCGATCGTCGGCGTCGGCGTGGCCGGCGCGGACGACGTGGGCGCGCCGGTGTGGCGCGGCGTGATCGACCTGCGCTGGCAGCCGCACACGCGCCTCGACTCCGACCGCGACGGCGTGCCCGACGATCGCGACGCCTGCCCGCGCCAGCCCGAGGACGAGGACGACTTCCAGGATCAGGACGGCTGTCCCGACCTCGACGACGACGGCGACGGTGTCCCCGACACGGTCGACGAGTGCCCCGACGAGGCCGAGGACAAGGATCGCTTCCTCGACGACGACGGCTGCCCAGAGCCCGACAACGACAAGGACGGCAAGCCCGACGCGCAGGACGTCTGCCCCGACGACGCCGACGACCGCTGCCCGGCGGCCGGCCCGAGCGCGCCGACGATCGTGCCGCCACCCGCGGGCGGGCAGTCGCCGCCAGAATGATCTAGAGTCCCTGCATGTCAGATCAGCGCGCCCAGCCCCTGCACGGCCGTCGCGTCGTCCTCGGTGTCTCGGGCGGCATCGCCGCCTACAAGGCGGCCGAGCTGACCCGCCTGCTGGTCAAGGCGGGCGCGTACGTGCGCGTGGTCATGACGCGCGCGGCGCGCGAGTTCGTCACCCCGCTGACCTTCCAGACCCTGTCCAATAACCCCGTGGCCACCGAGCTCTTCGATCTCACCCAGGAGTCGGAGATCGGGCACATCCAGCTGGCCGAGTGGGCCGAGCTGATGATCGTCGCGCCCGCGACCGCGGACGTCATCGCCCGCTTCGCCAGCGGCATGGGCGACGACCTGCTCACGACCATGGCGCTGGTGGTGCGTGCGCCCATCCTGCTCGCGCCGGCCATGAACACGCTCATGTGGGAGCACGAGCTCGTGCAGCAGAACGTGAACAAGCTGGTCGGGCTGGGGCGCGTGTTCGTGGTCGGGCCGGGCTCGGGCTTCCTCGCCTGCAAGGTCATCGGCCCGGGCCGCCTGGCCGAGCCGGCCGACATCGTCGAGGGCGCGGGCCGGCTGCTGACCGCGCCCGACCTGCGCGGCAAGCGCGTGCTGGTCACTGCCGGCCCGACCCACGAGGCCATCGACCCGGTGCGCTTCATCGCCAACCGTTCGAGCGGCAAGATGGGCTACGCCATCGCGCGCGCGGCGGCGGCGCGCGGCGCCGAGGTCACCCTGGTCACCGGGCCGACCTCGCTCGACGTGCCGCTCGGCGTCGAGGTGGTGCGCGTGGCCAGTGCCTCCGAGCTGGGCGACGCCACCACCATGCGTGCCGCGGGCGCCGACGTGCTGGTCATGTCGGCCGCGGTGGCCGACTTCTCCCTGGCCAGGATCGCGGGCGGCAAGATGAAGAAGGAAGACTTCGGCGAGGCGCCGCGCCTCGAGCTCAAGCGCAACCGCGACGTCCTCGCCGACCTGGCGCGGGCGCGCCGCGAGCGTCCCGAGCGCCGCCCCGTGCTGGTCGGCTTCGCCGCCGAGACCGAGCGCCTCGAGCAGCACGCGCGCGCCAAGCTGGCGGCCAAGGGTTGCGACATCATCGTGGCCAACGACGTGTCGCAGACCGACGCGGGCTTCGAGGTCGACACCAACCGGGTGACCATCGTGGGCCCGGGCGAGCGCGTCGCCGCCTTGCCGCTCATGTCCAAGGACGAGGTCGCACACCAGGTGCTCGACCATGCCAAGGAGCTGCTCGCCTGAAACCTCAGTTTCCTGAGGCTCTGCTGCCGCTCCGGACGCGCAACTGGCTGAAGTGAAAGCGTCTCGTCGCCGGGACGCTTCTTGCTTGCGGACGCTGCGATGCGCTTGCGACTCGCCGGTGTGCTCCTGACTCTGACGCTCGCCGCCTGCGGCGACGAGCATGCGGCCCAGGATCCCGCCGATGGCGGCCCCCCGGTCGACGCCGCTTCCGTCCCCGACGCTGGCCCCTCGCCTGACGCGGCACCCGAAGCGGACCGGCGCGGCCAGGTGCAGGTCCTCGAGGTCACGAGCTACTGGAAGGACGGCAACGGCCACGTCATGGCGGCGGCGTACGGCACGATCTCGGCCCGGTTCCTCGACGTGGCCGAGCCGCGCTGGCAGCACCAGACCATGGCGAGCGGCGCCTGCCGGCTGTTCACGTGGGAGCCGGCCTTCTGCCAGCAGCCGTGCAGCGGCATCTGCGTCGAGACCGACGTGTGCCAGCCGTGGCCGCACTACCTGAACGCGGGCACCTTGACCGTCTCGGGTCTCGCCGTGCCGGCGACGACGCTCGCGCGCGATCCGCTGTTCAACGTCTACACCTACCAGCTGCCGCACCCGGCGACCGAGCTGTTCGCCGACGACGCGACCGTCGAGATCGCCGCCAGCGGCGACACCTTGCCGGCCTTGTCGGCCCGCGCGCGCGGCGTGCCCACGATCGTGCCGGCCATCGTCGACGGGCTGATCACGCTCGACAACCACGTGGACCACACCATCCACTGGACCCCGGCGCCGGGCAGCGACGCGCGCGTGCAGGTCACGCTCAACGCCAACAACACCATGCACGGCGGGCCCTACCTCGCGGTCATCGAGTGCGACGCGCCCGATTCGGCCGGCGCGATCACCCTCCCGGCGGCCATGGTCGATGCGTTCCCCGGCACCACGTTCTGGTTCCAGTGCCTGGGCAGCGACTGCCCGCCGTCGTGGATCCGGCGCTACCACGAGACCGCCATGCCGCGCGCGGGCGGCGGGTACGACTCGCTCGTGGTCGGCTCCGAGCTGCGCTTCTACGTCGAGCACCACCTGCAGCCGTGAAGCATCACGGCGCGGACAGGCTCGCCCACGCCTTGTCGGCGCGCGCCGCGCGTGCCTTCTCGGCCACGCGCAGGAGCGGCTGATCGCGCCGCCAGCGGGCGCGCTCGTCGGCGTCCACGCTCTCCCACAGTGGCGCGTGCGCCTCGAGCACGCGGCGGGCGAGGGCGATGGTCCCGGCCAGCGCCACGTGCGTCGCGGGCGCCGACGCGTCGCGCAGCGCCAGCGCGCCGAAAGCGACCATCAGCGCCGCGAGCTCCTCGCGCGGCGGGTGCGGCCAGGCGTGGCGCTCGGCCACGCCCAGCACGTAGGCCACGATGGCGCCATTCACGTGCACGTCCTCGACGGTGCGGAAGGGCCGCACCAGCTCGGTCCAGCCGTCGCCGTCGAGCACGTCGCTGTCGTCGACGGGCACCTGGGCGAGACGCAGCTGGGCGTGGCCGATCTCGGGGCAGAAGGGCGTCGGCGGGGCCGGTTCGAGCACCAGCCCGGGCGCGCCGCGTGCGACGCGCACCACGCGCAGGCGCGCGCGACCGTCGGGCGCCAGGCCCGACGAGGCCAGGACCAGGAACAGCGCCGCGTCGGGCCCCTGGGTCGCGAACGTCTTCACCCCCGAGAGGCGCATGCCACCGTCGGCGGCGGGCGTGAGCGTGGTAGCGATGGCAC
>Ga0209515_10008756_pt1 | contig 11706 bp, 11 predicted proteins | sample Subgroupgradi54m_FD_187454 | JGI IMG/M metagenome (GOLD analysis project Ga0209515, IMG submission 187454) | Subsurface groundwater microbial communities from S. Glens Falls, New York, USA - GMW60B uncontaminated upgradient, 5.4 m (SPAdes)... ... | reverse complement strand
GAGCGTCACGACCCAGAGGGCACTGACGAGAACAAGCACGGAGAGTCCAGCAGTGACGATCAGATGCATGCGTAGTCTAGCCGCCGGCGATGCGGCGTATTATAGTACGCCTTTTTTGGTCCGACCAGGACGCGTGAGCGGCACCTGCTCGCTGCAGAGCGGGCAGTCGTGGGGGCTAAACGTCTCAAACGCCAGTGAGAAGAGGCGCGCGTAGCGCCGTCCAGGAAACCGGACTTTGCCGCCCGAGCGATCGACCACGGTGCCAATTCCGACCACCTTCGCACCGAACGCCTCGACAAGTCCGGCAACCTTTCTCGCCGATTCTCCGGTGGTAATCGCATCTTCGACAACGAGCACGCGATCTTTCTTGGTGAGGCTAAACCCTCGACGTAGCTGCATTTCCGCATCCACCCGCTCAGAATATTGCGCGCAAGCACCTAAGGCGCGCGCGGTCTCATACGCGACGATCAGCCCACCGATCGCCGGCCCCATGACCACGGTGGGGCGGGAAGAGCGAAAGCGCCGTGCCAGCTCCTGGCACAGCTTGGCCGCTTGCGTTGTATGCTGGAGCACTTGGGCGCACTGAAAGTAGTGGCCGCTATGCAACCCTGACGAGAGCTCGAAGTGGCCCCGCTGGAGCGCATTGCTCTTACGAAACATCTCCAGAATCTGATCACGCGTTAACATGGTCCTCTCCTCCCCTCATTTCATCAAGGATCTGCTGGAGCGCCGCGCGGGGGCGCATGGCTGCGGTAATCGGCCGGCCGATGACGAGCGCATCAGCGCCACGCGCGAGCGCTTCCCGCGGAGTGACGACGCGCTGTTGATCGCTGTTCGCCGCATGCGCCGGCCGGCCTGCCGCGCCACCATCACTTCCAAAGGGCGCGGCGCAGGCTGGCCGGATGCCTGGACAGATAATCTTGGTGCGATGGGCTAATCGTTTGCGCAAGGCTGGTGCTTCGTGGGCTGACGCGACGACGCCATCGCAGCCTGCCTTCTCTGCGGCGAGCGCACGCTGCAGCACGCGCTGCTGCAGCACGCGCGGCGAGGCTTGACCCACGCTGGTGAGGACGGTGACGCCGAGGAGGAGGGGTGGCGGCACCCGCAATCGCTTGGCCTCCTCGCGCACCCCGCGCACGGCCGCCGTCAGCATGGAGGGCTCTCCGGAGGCGTGCACGGTGATCATGGAGACGCGGTGGGCCGTGGCCGCTCGACAACTCTGTTCGACCGTGGAGGGAATATCAAGAAACTTCAAATCCAGCATCACACGAAATCCGAGTGCTTGCATGCGCTGAATCGCCAGCGGTCCGCATGCGGTAAAGAGGACGCTGCCGACTTTGACGGTCTCGACGAGCCCCTGGAGCTGCCGCGCCATGCGGAGTGCCGGCGCGAGCGTCGTGTAATCCAACGCGACAATCAATCGCGCATCGCTCGTGTGTGTCGGCGCGCGCCGGGGTGTTCCGCGCGGCATCGTGTTATGCGGAACGCTCAATCGCGCCGCGCAGCTCTTGTATGGAGGTCATTCGATGTCGTTGTACGTAGCGCGCCAGACCGTGCAGCACGCGCAAGGGTGCTCGCGGATCGGCAAAGTTTGCCGTCCCGATCGCAATCGCGCTGGCACCTGCGAGGAAAAACTCCACCGCATCCTCTGCCCGCACAATACCCCCGAGTCCGATAATGGGGAGGCGAACAGTTTGTGCAGTATACCATACTCGATAGACGGCGAGCGGTCGAATTGCCGGCCCGCTGAGGCCGCCGGTCATCGTGCCCAGCCTTGAGCGGCGCGTGTGCGGATCAAGACTCATTCCGACAAAGGTGTTGCTCAGCGAGAGAGCGCTGGCCCCGGCCTGCTCGGCCGCCCGGGCAATCGGCGCAAGATCGGTCACATCCGGGCTCAGCTTGGCAATCAGTGGCTTCGCGGTCTGCTGGCGGGCAGCTTGAACCATCGCGTGTGTTGCTTCAGCGTCTTGGGCGACCATCAGCGGCCTTTGGCCGCTGGCTAGGGGTTCTGGGTTGGGGGTTGGCGGCAATTGCCCCGAACCCTGAGCCTTGAACTCTGAGCCATGTTTAATGTTCGGGCATGACAAATTGACCTCGATCGCGGCCACCCCTTCGGCACGATTAAGCGCACGGACCATGTCAGCAAGTTCTTCAGGCGTTTCACCCAACACGCTGACAATAATCGGCACGCGATGCGCCAGCAATGCAGGAAGTTTTTCATCAAGAAACGGCTGCAGGCCCATGTTCTGCAGTCCGACCGCGTTGAGCATGCCGGAGGGCGTTTCGACTAAGCGAGGCGGTGGATTCCCCTCACGCGGTTGGCGCGTCAGCGTCTTGGTGATGAGCGCTCCAAGCTGCTCTAGCTGGACGGTTGCGGCAAATTCCAATCCGTATCCGAAGGTTCCCGCGGCGACCAAGACCGGATTCGCGAGCGTCAACGAGCCAAGCTGTACGCGCAGATCGGGCAGCATTAGGCAGCCGGGCCGCTCTTCCCGAAGAACCGGACCACCTCGTCAATCTGGATCTGTTGTATCGCATCTAGCTCAAGGAACGCGATGCCGTATTCGATGACGCCCGCAGCTTGTATCTGCTCCCAGAGTACACGCCCTCGCAGCACGAATGGCGCGTGGGCACTGGGCAACTGGATCTCAAGATCAACCAGGACATCCGGGGGAATCGGATCTGCGCTACGGATACGCATCCCCCCAGCCCCGAGATTAATGACCGTGGCTGCATACCATGTCGTCGTCATCTCGCCACTGAGGCGATACCGCGTGTTGAACGGCTGCGCGACGCGCGGAAATTGCCTTCGCTCTCGCATGATGCTCACTTGGGCCTGGTACGCAGGAAATGTGCAATGGCGTCGTCAATCATCTGTTGACTCCCAGAGTCGATGTTGTCAAAGGTCACCCCAAGCTCGGCTGTTCCCAAGAACGCGGGTTTCGCCCACGCCACGCGACCTGCCAACGCAAGAGGCTCTCGGGACGTCGGCAATGCCAACTGAAGCTCCAAGACCGCGCCGATCTCGTACGGATGCTCGGCGATGAATCGTACGCCCGTACGGCTGAAGTCGCGCAGCGGAGAGACCTGCCATGCCAACTGTCCTGTATTTGCCAGTCGATACCGCACCATGAACTGGTGCGCGACGCGCGGGGCGTGACGAGATTCTTCCTGGTCTTGAGCCATCGCGAAGACGTCAATCAATCTCTACGCTTGATCGGAGTCGTGTGCCCTCCTTAAGAGCCGCTATCCGAGAGCGACGTGTCTAGAGCCGGTCTCATCAATCCGCGTGAGGTACGGGCTGCGCCGGCGATCAGCAAAGGTCATCCGTGCAGTAAGGCGTGATACGCTTGGATCGGCTTCACCGTCAGTTGCTGCCGCATCAGAGCCGCAATGCCGCTCACCGATGCTTGGGCCCCGGCAATCGTCGTGATGCATGGAATCCCGAGCGTGGCGGCCACGGACCGGATCTGTATCTCATCGGCCCTGGGAAGCCGGCCGGAAGGGGTATTGATGATCAGCTGGATTTGCCCGCTCTTGATGAGATCGAGGATGTTGGGGCGCCCCTCATGAATCTTCTTCACCGGGGTCGCATGTACTCCGCAATGCTGCAGCGCTTTCACCGTGCCCTGTGTGGCGACCAGCTGAAAGCCCAGCTCTTCCAGGCGCTGCGCGACCAGAATAACAGAGCGCTTGTCCCGATTGCGCACGCTGACGAACACTGTCCCCGAAGAGGGTAGCAGCTGTCCTGCGGCGAGTTGCGATTTGATGAAGGCGTGACCGAAATCCTCGTCGATCCCCATCACCTCGCCGGTTGAGCGCATCTCCGGCCCCAGAATAATATCGACCCCGGCAAACCGCGAGAACGGGAAGACCGATTCTTTGATAGCCAGAAAGGGCGGCGTCACTTCTTGGGTGAAGCCTTGCTCGCGCAGCGTAACCCCCACCATGGCGCGCGTGGCCAACTTGGCGAGCGGCACGCCGATCGCTTTCGACACAAACGGCACGGTCCGCGAGGCGCGTGGATTGACCTCAAGGACGTAGACCGCGTCATCTTTCACGGCAAACTGCACGTTCATGAGCCCGACGATCTTCAGCGCCTTCGCCAGCCGATGCGCCGCCGTACGGATCTCTGCGAGGACGTCATCGGTTAAGGTGTGCGGCGGGAGCACCATCGCGCTATCCCCGGAGTGAATGCCGGCTTCTTCGATGTGCTCAAGGATGCCGCCAATAACCGACGTCTCGCCATCACTGACCACGTCCACGTCTACCTCGATCGCCTCTTCGAGAAACTTATCAATTAAGACCGGAAAGCCTGGCGAGGCGTCAAAGGCGACCTGCGCGAAGTGTTTGAGTTGTTCATCGTCGTACACAATCTCCATTGCCCGTCCCCCTAACACATACGAGGGACGCACTAGACACGGGTAGCCGATGGCATGGGCGGCCAGGCGCGCCTCCTCGAGCGTCATGGCGGTGCCGCTTGGCGGCTGCCTAAGGCCTAGCTCATCCAAGAGCTGCTTAAACTTTTCGCGATCTTCGGCAATATCGATCGCCTCAGGCTTCGTGCCAAGGATTGGAACGCCGGCTTTGGCCAACCCGATCGTGAGGTTAAGTGGCGTTTGGCCGCCAAACTGGACGATGACGCCATCGGGCGCTTCGCGCTGGACAATATTGAGCACATCCTCGAGCGTGACCGGCTCGAAATATAATTTATCCGAGGTGTCATAGTCGGTCGACACGGTCTCTGGATTTGAGTTGACCATAATGACTTCGATATTCAGTGCCCGCAGCGCAAAGGCCGCGTGCACACAACAGTAGTCGAATTCGATGCCCTGGCCGATGCGGTTGGGTCCGCCTCCAAGAATCATGACTTTTTTCGGTTGGCCGGTTGATCCGACGAACTGGCTCACCGACGAACCGACTACCTGAAGCACTGGGCTTTCATACGTGGAGTAATAATACGGCGTCTTCGCTTCAAACTCTGCCGCGCAGGTATCGACGAGATAATAGGTCGGCTGGATCTGCCAGCGTGTTCGCCATTCACGGATGGTCGCTTCATCCAATCCCCAGAGCTTCGCGAGTTGGCGATCGCTGAAGCCGTGCTGCTTGGCTCGACGCAACACTTCAGCCCCGCTCGCCTGCACGGCGCTGCCAACCGTGGCATTCACGTACGCGCGCATCTCTTCTGCCGAGCCTTTCAGCGTCTCTTCTTCTAAGACGAGCGTATAGAGCTGCCGCAAAAACCACCGATCGATCTTGGTGAGCTGAAACAGCTCCTCGATCGAGAGCCCGGCGGTGAAGGCTTGTTTGAGATAAAAGATCCGCTCTGCTGTCGGCGTGGCTAACTTCTGCCGCAATACATCGAGCGGCACATCGCTATTGGCTTCCCACCCGTCTTTCTTGATCTCAAGCCCTCGCAGCCCTTTCTGGAACGCTTCGGTGAAGGTTCGGCCGATCGCCATCGTTTCGCCAACCGATTTCATTTGGATCGTTAGGGTCGGATCAGCGCCGGGGAATTTTTCAAAGGCAAACCGCGGGATCTTCACGACCACATAGTCGATCGTCGGCTCAAAACAGGCCGGTGTCTGCTTGGTGATATCGTTGCCGAGCTCATCGAGTGTGTAGCCAACCGCCAGCTTCGCCGCAATCTTGGCAATGGGGAATCCGGTCGCTTTCGAGGCGAGCGCTGAGGAGCGGGAAACGCGCGGGTTCATTTCGATGACGAGGAGCCGTCCAGAGTCCGGGTGCACGGCGAATTGAATATTGGAGCCGCCGGTCTCAACGCCAATCGCACGGATCACTTTGATGGCAGCATCGCGCATCTCTTGGTACTCGCGATCCGTCAGCGTTTGCGCCGGTGCGACCGTAATCGAGTCGCCCGTATGAACCCCCATCGGATCCAGGTTTTCAATGGAGCAGACAACCACGACGTTATCCGCCCGGTCACGCATCACTTCCAGCTCAAACTCTTTCCAGCCGATCACCGATTCTTCCACAGAAATCCCAGTAATCATCGACAGCTCAAGCCCCAGCCGCGCGATCCGATCAAACTCTTCCGGATTGTACGCCACACCGCCACCCGTACCCCCCAAGGTAAAGCTGGGGCGCAGGACGCACGGATATCCGATCGTCTGCACGATCGCCTGGGCCTCTTCTAGCGTGTGCGCATATCCGGCGCGAGGAATCTCCAGGCCGACCGCTTCGATCGTCTGTTTAAAGAGCTCGCGATCCTCGGCCCGCTTGATGGCATCAATCTTGGCCCCGATCAGCTCGACGTTGTAGCGCTTAAGCACTCCCCGCTCGGCGAGCTGCACAGTCACATTGAGCGCGGTTTGCCCGCCGAGTGTTGGCAAGAGCGCATCCGGACGCTCGGCTTCGATAATTTTCTCAACGATATCGGCGGTAATCGGTTCGATATAGGTCCGGTCCGCGATTTCAGGATCGGTCATGATGGTTGCGGGATTAGAGTTCACCAGGATAATAAAAAAGCCCTCCTCGCGGAGCGCTTTGCACGCCTGGGTCCCGGAATAATCGAATTCGCACGCCTGGGAAATGACAATCGGGCCTGAGCCGATGATGAGGATCTTTTTAATATCGGTGCGCTTGGGCATCAAAATAACGTCAGTTGTTGGGCGCTCGTGCTCGCCGGAGCATCGGCAAACACGCGCACGGTGCCGTACTCGCCATCATAGCCAGGCTCAACCAGGATATTGCCTGCGCGCACCCGAAGAATGCCTTCGACAATCCGTGCGCTGGTGGCGCGCCGGAGCGTCTCTTCTGAAGCGTGCAGGAGCACATTGAACTCTGTCCCGCAGCGATCAATGAGCTGAAAGTAGTCGCGCTCAACCGCCTTGGTTCCGACGCCAACCTCGAGTGCTTCCGCAAGAATTTCTTCCAGTGGGACCGCCCGATGGAATGGAACCGCTACGGCCGGCGCGCGACCTTCAGGCGCATCTGCCAGCGCATCCACGCGGTGCATGACGCCAACGGTGACTTTGCGGCCGCATGAGGGGCAGCGATAGTTGTGCTGCTTCGTTTCTTGCGGAGAGAGCCTCACCTTGCATGTGCGATGCCCATCGAAGTGATACTTGCCCTCCTCGGGAAAGAACTCGACCGTCGAGAGGAGTGCCGTGGGATCTTTGCGCTTCAATGCGTCCATCATCGCGTCGTAGGTGCGCTCGCAGCCAAACACGGTGGCTTCCCGACCAAGCCGGCGCGCAGAGTGTGCATCTGAGTTGGAGATCAGCGCATAGCGATCGAGCGCTGTGAGCCGCCAGTTCATCGAAGGATCAGAGGAGAGCCCGGTCTCCAACGCGTAGATGTGTTTCGTTTGCCCCTCGAAACACTCTTCGATCGCGTCAAAGCCGGTGCTTGAGCCGAAGAGTCCGAACCACGGCGTCCACACATGCGCTGGCACCACCATGCACCGCGGATCGATGCCAAGCACCAGCTCGACAAGCCGCCAGGCCTCCATGCGTAACATCGGTCGCCCGTCAAGGCTCAAACTGCCAAACGCCTCCAGTTCACGGTTGATATGTTCCACCGCCGCAAAACTTGGGGCAAAAATCAGGTGATGAATTTGATGCGCCTTTCCACCCTTGTAGAAGAGCGTGTTAACTTCAGCCGTTAACATGAAGTCGGCCCCTTGGTATTCGAAGAGACCCCGCTCTGTCTCTCGCAACGTGTCTTGCAACTCATTGAGCCAGAGGGGGTGCGTGAAGTCGCCGGTGCCAAGCACACCAATCCCTTTAATCTTCGCCCATTTGGCCAGCTCTGGCACGGTGAGATCCTTCGAGCAAGCGCGGCTAAAGCGAGAGTGGACGTGAAGATCAGCGACGAAACTAGACATGCTTAGCGGCCACGTGATTAGGCATGAACTCCGTCCACAAGATCTAAGAAGCGCTGAAAGAAATATTTTGCATCGTGCGGGCCGGGCGAGGCCTCTGGATGGTACTGCAAGCTCATGATGGGGAGATCGTGGTGGCGCATGCCTTCGATCGTCCCATCATTCAGGTTCTGGTGCGTCACATCTACCCGACCCCCAGGGATCGACTCGATCCGGACGGCGAAATTGTGGTTCTGTGTTGTGATGTCCACTTTGTGCGTCTCAAGGTCTTGCACCGGGTGGTTGCCCCCGTGATGGCCGAACTTCAGCTTGAACGTCTCACCGCCATAAGCGAGTCCGAGCAACTGATGACCAAGACAAATCCCCAGCATCGGCACCTGCCCCATGAGTCCACGAATCGTCTCGATCGCATATGTCACCGCGGTAGGATCCCCAGGACCATTTGAGAGAACGACGCCATCGGGCTTTCTGGCGAGCATTTCACGCGCCGATGTCGTGGCTGGCACCACACTGACGCGGCATCCAAGGGCTGCGAGCTCGCGCAAGATGTTGTACTTCACCCCGAAATCCATGACCACTATATGAAGGTTGGAGGTTGGGGGTTGGGGGTTGGGAGCGGGTGTTTCCGTGGATTCCGCACTTCGCACTCCGCACTCCGCACTGCTCTTGAGTGGCCAGTCATACGGCTGCTCGCACGTGACCTGTTTGACAAGATCAACCCCAACGATGTCTGGCGAGGAACGGACACGCTTGAGGAACACGGCCGGATCCGGCTCCGTCGTTGAGAGCCCCGCGCGCATCGAGCCCTGCTGACGCAGCTTGAGAGTGAGCGCACGCGTATCGATGCTGTCGATGGCGACAAGCCCGTGTTGTTTAAAGTAGGCGTCGAGGGTTTCTTGGGAACGGAAGTTGCTCGCGATCGGCGAGAGCTCGCGAATCACAAACCCCTCAACCCACGGCTTGCGGGATTCCACATCCTCATCATTGATCCCATAGTTGCCGATGTGCGGATAGGTCATACAGACAATCTGGCCTTTGTATGACGGATCGGTGAGCACTTCTTGGTAGCCGGTCATTGAGGTATTGAAGACCGCTTCACCGAAAATCTCGCCCTCAGCGCCGATGGAGCGCCCGTGAAACGCGGTCCCATCTTCCAGCACAAGCCACGCAGGTCGGCTCATAGCGGCTGCTCGACTCCGCGGAAGAGCACGTGCGTGACACGCCCTGTGAGTTCGTGGCCGGCAAATGGCGAGTGGTGCCCTTTCGAAACAAACTGTGCGGGGTCGACTGTCCACCGTGCACCAGGATCAACGATCGCAATACTGGCTTCGGCTCCAGGACTCAGTCCTCCTCCGCTGATGCCTGCGATCTTTGCTGGCGCAGTGGAAAAGCGCTCAATGAGCTGGCTCCAGGTCAGCCGTCCAGGAGTTACCAAAACCTCCAGACAAACCGAGAGGGCTGTTTCAAGCCCACTAATACCAAATGGTGCCGCGTCAAAGTCTGCTTCCTTTTCCCAATCCGTATGCGGCGCGTGGTCGGTCGCAATACAATCGATGGTGCCATCGCGAAGCCCTTCAATCAGGCTGAGGCGATCATCTTCCGCGCGGAGCGGAGGATTCACTTTTGCGTGCGTGTCGAATGCGCCGACCGCTTCGTGCGTGAGGGCAAGATGGTGGGGGGTCACTTCGCAGGTGACATGCACCCCGCGCCGCTTCGCCTGGCGGATGAGCTCAACCGATCTGGCGCTGGAGAGGTGCGCGAAGTGGACCCAGCCGCCGGTCAATGCTGCCAGCTCAATATCACGCGCCACGCAGACCGACTCCGCCTCGCTAGGGATACCTCGCAACCCCAGCGTCGTGGAGACGAGTCCTTCATGCATCACCCCGCCTGCCACTAGCGCAGGATCCTCTGCATGCTGAATCAACGGACGGTCAAACAGCCTGGCGTATTCCAGCGCCCTGCGCATGAGAAACCCATTGGCCACTGCAGATCCGTCATCCGACAGGGCAATGCATCCGGCATCGAAGAGCTCGCCAAAATCGGTCAGCTCTTGCCCTTGACGGCCTTTTGTAATCGCCCCGATGGGATACACTGAGACGAGATTGATGCGACTGGCCTCCTGGCGGACCAGATCAACAATCCCGCGCTGGTCCATCGCCGGCTGGGTGTTTGGCATCGCGCAGATCGTGGTAAACCCTCCGCGCAGCGCTGCGCGCGCCCCTGTTTCGATCGTCTCTTTATCTTCGCGTCCTGGCTGACGCAGATGCGTATGCAGATCAATCAGCCCAGGGATGACCACTAACCCCTTCGCATCGATGATTCGTGCGCCATTCTGCGGAATGGATGGCTGCACATCGGCGATTTTCTCGCCTTTAATGAGCACATCAAAGGCGCCGTCTCGGCGATTCGCCGGATCAATTACGTGTCCGCTTTTTATCAATAGCTTCGTCATGTACCGAAATCCCTATCTCTACATGGCAGATTCAGGAAATTGCCTGAAGCGCTTCATCGACACGTTTCGTGTAAAATGGGCGGAAGGCTTTCCCCTGTACAATCGCGTTCTTCAGCTCATCGAGAGCGTTCCTTTCTCCTACAAGATTGACAGCTAGCATCGTTTCAGGATCCCTCTTCATCTGCAACCATGCTTGTAAGGCTTCGATGAGGCCTGCGCGGTCTGTGGAGAGAATTCTTCGTGCACGGAGAAGCACATGTTCCGCTAGATACTCTCCAGATTTTTCTGAGCCTGGATCGGTCAAATCGACCTCGAACAACTTCAAAACATCTTCTTTGCTTATAACCAACCCTTATCCTGGTTCTTCGTCGACTTTTGGCGCGCCGGAAATAAGGTAGAGGACAGCCATGCGCACAGCGAGCCCATTGGTCACTTGATCAAGAATGACGGAGAATGGTCCATCAGCCACCGAGGAGTCCAGTTCAACCCCGCGGTTCACTGGGCCAGGATGCATCACGAGCAGTCCGGGCTTCGCATGCGCGAGGCGCTCCTTATCAATCCCATAGCGCAGCCGATATTCGCGCAGGCTGGGGATCAGACTCGCTTCTTGTCGCTCGTGCTGAATGCGAAGGAGCATCAGCACGTCGGCGTCTTTAATCGCGTCCGCCAGTTGATAGGTCACCCGCACACCACACTGCTCAATCGCCGGGGGCATGAGCGTCGGGGGGCCGCAGACCGTCACCCGAGCACCTAGCTTGATCAGCCCCCAGATGTTGGAGCGTGCCACGCGCGAATGGGCAATATCTCCTACGATGGAGACGTTCACCCCTTTGATGCGGCCCTTCTTCTCTTGAATCGTGAAAAGATCGAGCAGCGCCTGAGTGGGATGCTCATGGGCACCGTCCCCCGCATTGATCACCGAAGAGGTGGCCTGCCTGGCGATTAAATGCGGCGCGCCGGCCGCCGCGTGCCGAATCACGAGGATATCGACCTTTAGCGCCTCGAGATTGCGCACGGTATCAAGAACCGTCTCCCCCTTAGAAAGACTCGAGGCCTGTGCAGAAATGTTCACGATATCCGCGGAGAGCCGTTTCGCTGCCAACTCAAAGGAGGTTCGCGTTCTCGTGCTCGGCTCGAAAAAGAGGTTCACCACGGTCTTGCCACGAAGCGCAGGGACTTTTTTGATGGGTCGCAGCGAGATCTCTCGAAACGACTCGGCGGTTTGCAGGACCAACTGGATCTCTTCCGCGGAGAGCTCGCGCAACCCCAAGAGATCTTTCTTGGTCCACTGGAGTGTTGACACTTGCTGAGGAGGGGCCACGGTCGTCGCCATTACCCGCGCTCCGAATAGCTTGGCGCCTCGATGACCACTTCTTCTTTTTCATCGAGTTCGTTCAGCCGCACTTCG
>Ga0209515_10008754_pt1 | contig 11709 bp, 10 predicted proteins | sample Subgroupgradi54m_FD_187454 | JGI IMG/M metagenome (GOLD analysis project Ga0209515, IMG submission 187454) | Subsurface groundwater microbial communities from S. Glens Falls, New York, USA - GMW60B uncontaminated upgradient, 5.4 m (SPAdes)... ... | reverse complement strand
ATCTCGGCCAGCTTTGAGCTGATCCGGCTTTCCTCGTCTTTTATGGCGTCTACGTCCATGGTATTCGTGCGTAGCAGGGTTAGTTTGTTGGTTGTAAGATAATCCATGTCAGCCAGCCACTTTTTTTGCTGGACGTGCAGGTCATCAAGTTCCTTGTTTCTGTTCGTCGCTATCACGCCAAGTTCGACCTTTGTTTTGGTTTCAATTTCTTTTAATTCGTCATCGGTAAAATACATTCTTGAAAACAGACCATGAATAGCGTCGTCAATATCGCTTTCCCGTATGTTTTTATTGGGATTCGGACATCCGGGTTTGCACTTAGTCAAATAATAGAAAATGCCTTTTTGCTCGTAGGGACAATACGTTCTGCCACAGGTACAGCGAACCATTTTCCGGTAAGTAAAGAATGGTTTATCGATGTAATACACGCTTCTGTTACGTTGTTTAAGTAAAATTTGCACTTTGTTCCACATATCCATTCCTACCAAGGGCTGGTGGGATTTTCCTGCCATATATCCTTCTTTTGTTTTAATTTTACCCATGTAAAAAGGGTTGTGCAGAATATGCTCAATAACTTTATGGTCAATGGCTCGTGAAGTCTTTATGATTTTATCCGGGGAAACATTGTTTAAAATCTCCTCTTGGGTTCTTTTCCTTCGCGCCGGCTTTGTGTTAAGTCCCTGTTTATTTGCCCATTTGCCAAGCTGGGCAAAACTCCAGTCACCCGTGGCATACAATTCAAAGATGCGTTTAACAATTGGAGCTCGTTCCGGGTCTAAGGGCTTGTTGTCAGAACCTTTATCAAGATAGCCGATCGGAGTAAAATATATGCATTTGCCTTCGGCTCGCAGTTTTCTCTGGGCGTTTTTAACTTTTTCTGAAATGACCCTTGAGTAGTGAGATGCAAACATCCCATCGATATCCATATGCAATTCGCCGGAGCTGGTTTTATCATAAGTAGCCTCGCTGAATCTGATGTCGCAACCGAGCGAGATAAGCTTTTTAATAATCACATCATCCTGCTTGTTTCGGCTGGATCTGTCCCAGCATAGAATTATGGCCCCTTTGATTTCCTTGTCCTTTAGCATTTGGGCCAGCCGAAGAAATTTAGGCCTCAGGACGCTGTATTGTATTGAGCCGGATGTGGTTATAACAAAATCCAGATCCTCTTTGAACCCGGAATGGCTTTCATTAATTATGCCGGCCTCGCAAAAGCCCGGAATAGTCATGCTTTCCGCTATCGGCAAACTTTCTCTTTTAGCGAACTCAAGATTTCTCATCAGCTGGTATGCCAACGAGTTTTTCTGGTTATCAGCATCGTCCGTGCTTTTGCGGTTATAGATCAGATATTGGTTGGCAAACGGCGTATTTTTCATGGCAATTTATGTGAGGACACATTACCGCAATTCTTTGATTTATCCAGAGCGACCTTTGGTTTCTCGATCTTGCCGTCTTTTATGGTGTAACCCTCGCTGATCAGCCGGATGTGGATTCTTTTTAACGTATCCTGAAAACGGGAGATGTTTTTAATCCCTTCTTCGGTAAAGAATCCAGTTGGAGAGGCGTTTTCATTGGTTTTTTCTAATTTCTCATCGTTGTTCAACTATTTACGAGGACTCTATCATCCCTTTGTATCTCCTTTTTCTATATTCAAGATTCAGGCACTTCCTGCAACCGACGTTGCTGTTTAAGGGATGGATAAACAGCACGCCGGCCCGGCTTTGGCAGAGAGGACACTTAAACCAAAACCTTGTACCGCCGTAACACGTTTTTGTGACTCCAAGGTCAATGTTGATTCCCTGCAGTTCCAGTTCAGACTTTATCAGGTTTTCCTTACTTCGCATTCTGTATTTTTTAAGGAAATCTGAAATTTTCACCTTCTTGCAGTTCTCGACCAGAAGTCCTAAATCATTTGGGTTCAATGTTTTCATTTTTGTTTAAGTTAAACTGTTGATTATGGCCCACAAACGCATTGCCGGCGTGTATTTTTACATTCAGCCCCGGCTGTTTCATTTCTTTTAAAAGCAGGATACTGGTCGTCAGTTGGCGGCTGGCGGACTCCAAACTCTTGCTCAACTCTTTGACGATGTTTATTCTCAACTGGCTAAAAGGATAGTCCTCATTCCACTCAATGTAAGGGCAGAGCAGAGTTTCAATTCTCATGGCCCTCCAGTAGTTTGCCACGATCCGGTCAACCAGCATCAGCTCAAGCGATGTCTTGCAGTCATATTCTTTTACCAGGTTGGTCCGGGTGGTGTAGATAAAGTTCCGGTACTTTTGGTAAGTAGTAGCTCCAGCCCACAATCCGTTTTTTAACCCGTGGATCTCTATGATCTCTTGTTGCAATTTAGCCAGCCTCTTTGTTTCCTGCTCGGTCAGTTTATCCTTGTTTATCAGAGTCAGTATTTCCTCAATGCCGACATCGTCGGCAGTCATGCTTTTATCAAAAAGCCCGGTGATTCTGCTTATCTCGCCTTTCCTGTCTTCTTTTTTAACTGGTTTTTTGTTTTGGTTTTTCATGTTTTTATCGCCACTCAATTTTTGATTCTTTATCGGCAAACTTAAGCCATCTCCCATGTTCTATGACCCACCATTTTTTATCTCTTTCTACCCACCGCATCTCGTATCCTTGATAAAATGGCTTGTATTTCTTGTTTCCGTTCTTAAAATCTTCAGCTTTTTTATAGGCGTCGTTTTCGTCGTTTGATTTATTTACAGAAAAAAACGTTTCTTTTTTATAATTATTATTACTATTCTTCTTTGTGTCCGTTTGACGTCCACTTTCAGGGATTTGGCGTCCACTTTCGGGGATATTACTTCCACTTTCAGGGGTGGTGATTCGGCGTCCACTTTCATAATTGTCCATATTTAGTTTCCATAAATCGATGATGATAAACGTCCGAACCGAGCCGCCACGAACCTTTGTTTTTTCAATTTCCACTATCCATTTTCTGGCCAAAAGTTTGGTTATTGTTTTGGACACGCTCTTTTTATCAACCCCCATTTTCTTTGCCAGAAAATTCATTGATGCAAAACATTGTCCGCCCTCGCCAGCTAATCTTTTCATTACCAGATACAGCGACTGTTCATACGCAGTTGAATGATTAACAATCATATTCGGAATCTGCGTGAAATACTTTTTATCTCCGCTTTCGTTTTTGAAATTAAAACTTTTTATTGTCATGTTTTTTCAATGTGCGGTCCATACACGGCCAGGTATAGCCTCAACAACCGCCTCGCTAACTTGCGGGCCGCGCCATCGCTGATGTCCTCGTGAAATTCCTTTTTGTAGATTTCCTTGAATTGTTTTACCGCCTCGGGCGATAGTGAATCTTGTGTCATGCCATTATTAAAAGATATTTTTGCCAACACTGGCAAATGAGTTACGGTCACTTTTTTAGAGCTAAAAAACGCACAACCTTGAGTTGTGGTCATTTTTGAAAAACAAAAACCGCCTTTTTATGAAAAGCGGTTAGTCCTTGTTTTTCCAGTTTTTCTGATTTTCAGTTTTTCTTTTTCGGTAGCAATCAGGATCGTCAGTTTCACCACAAAGCACTCGCCGGTTCTTTTGAATGTTGCCGTTAGGCGTCAGCGGACTTTCCAAAAACTTGCCGCACTTTTTACAAAAGTCGCCGTGCATAAAATCCCAGTAGAGCTGGTAAAGATAAAGTCCATTGTGACCATAAATTCTAACCGCCGGCTCGTTGTTTATTGTTATCTGGTCAATTGACTGTAAAACAAACGGTTCAAAAGTGTCATAGAGGTGCTCGTAGTTTTTTTCTTGATAAAAAGTTTGGTAAAAACCCTGCACAATTTTGTAAGAGGACAGCTTTGTCGCCCACTCACCGATGTTTAAAAATCTCAATGGTTTTAACAAAAAATCCGACAGTATGTCGAACACTTTTAGTTTCGGATTTGTTTTTAATGTTTTTCTGACCTGCATATCGGTAAACTCAAAAACCTTTTTGACGTGGCTTGAGATTTTAGCCGGGCTTTCCTTGTTCCTGGCCCAGGTCCAGCTCATAAACCTTTCGTAGTTTGATTTTCTGAAAGAGTTAACAATATTCCGGCCTGCAATCTTAATAGCCTCATTAATGACCGGAAAATTTATTATTGAAAGGTTGTTTTTATCAATAAAATCCGCCACTCTTGACTCGTCCTGCTTTGTGAAATCTTGCCAAGCGTGGTCGTTTTCTAAAATGTGAGTTATTTTATAGATTTCAAAATTATCGGGTTTTAAGTTTGAATCAAACAACATTTTTCCGTCGCCCGTGATTTTTAAATATCCGTCTTTGCCTTCCTGCAATTCGGGCAGTAAATTGGCTTTTATCAAATCTCGCAAGTCGCCACTTCTTCCAAAGTTCAACGCAAAAATGTTGGCATCTTTTTGCCTGGTGATCAGCTGGATTATGGGGAATTTGTCAGTTGGCATAGTTTTCGCCTTTATACTTGCATAAAATGGGCTGATTTACAACCTCCGGAACCCCAAAACGCCAAAAGACGAGCCATTACTCGTCTTTTCCCTTGAAAACCCCACAAAGCCCCTAAAAATCGCTCAAAACCTAATTTAATACCCAAATCGCAAAATTTAAGTACATCGCAAAACTCACCCACAGGATATATGGCAAAAGCAACCAGTATTTGGACATACCCTTTATCTGCTATATAAATTCCTTTGAAAATTAAAGAAAATAGACCTGATATCATCTACCTCTCCAAGAACACCTACTGCGTCAGCAATGGCATGATATTTTAAATTCAGTAATATCGGCAGTTTTTCTTCGTCCAATTCCTCAACACCTTTTTCTTCATACTTTGATAGCACAAAATCCAAAAAATCTTTCTGCGCACCACTCAATCCTTCAAATATTTTTTCTTTTGACTGGTCTACCCGTTGCACCCTTGAAATGGGTTGCGTCATAAATGAAACATAACTTAAAACATCAAACAAATCACTTTTTTCGGCGCCAATCATCTTTTGCAATATTTCCAATTCATCTTTGCCATACCCAAGCTCTGATATTTTTTCCAAAAACATCTTCCTGGTAATGGGATCAGACCAAATTAGCCGTAATTCATCTTCTGTTTTGAAAAAGTCTGGCAAATCTCCAAACATATTTTTCAAAAACTGTTCAATAGAAACTGGTGTGCCGTCAGTACTCCAAAAAGAAGTGGATATCATGTGTTGGATTTCACGCTCCTTACCATCAGCTAATTTTATTTTTAATTTCTGCTCTGGTTCGGGAGTAGGTTCTGGCGGAGTTGGCGGGTTAGGTTCTTTTATTTTCTTTGGTTTTTTAAGTTTCTCTGTTGTTTCGTCTATTGGTTCGCCGTCCCATTCCGGATCGGAAAAATGGTGATAGGCGTCTACGAAATCATAAATAGTAAAATATTCTTTGCCGTCAAATAACCGAGTTCCACGACCGATAATTTGCTTAAATTCAATCATGGAATTAACCGGACGCATGAGCACGATATTGCGTATATTTCTGGCGTCTACTCCAGTAGATAGTTTTTGCGACGTGGTCAAAATAGTTGGTATAGTTTTTTCATTATCCTGAAATTCACGCAAATACTGTTCTCCTCTGGCACCGTCATTGGCCGTAACGCGCTGGCAGTAATTTGGATCCTTATTGTCTTTCATTTGGTTTACCAAATCACGAACCGCAAGCGCATGATCTTGCGTCGCACAGAAAATAATAGTCTTTTCATTTTGATTTATTTCGTCCAATACCACGCGCACCCGCTTTGCCTCACGTTCCTTAATGACAATTATTTTATTAAAATCAGGTTCTTGATACAGTTTGCCTTCTTCAACTTCACCTTCTACGATTTGATCGTCGGACGTATAAATATAGTCGTCCAAAGTAGTTTTAATGCGGCGTACCTTAAACGGAGTTAAAAAGCCGTCATTTACACCTTCCTTAAGCGAATAGATATATACCGGCTCGCCAAAATACTTGTACGTGTCTATGTTATCCTTTCTTTTTGGGGTAGCAGTAAGTCCAATCTGCACTGCTGGATTAAAGTATTCCAAAATTCCCCGCCAGTTTCCTTCGTCGTTGGCTCCTCCTCTATGGCACTCGTCAATAATTATGAAGTCAAAAAAATCTGGCGGATATTCACCAAAATATGGCGTGCCTTCCGGCCCGCTCATGAAAGTTTGAAATATGGTAAAGAAAATACTTCCGCCCATTGGCACTCCGCCTTTCTTTCTAATATCAAAAGGATTTATGCGCACTTTTGCATCACTTGGGAAAATAGAAAAATCGTTACCAAATGCTTGGTCGGCTAAAATATTCCTATCGGCTAAAAATAATATCCTTGGTCTGCGAGTACCGTCTTTTTTAAGATTCCAACGTGTCTGAAACAACTTCCATGAAACTTGAGCCGCCACGGCCGTTTTACCGGTTCCTGTGGCCATAGTAATCAATATACGTGATTTTTCTTCAGCTATGGCGTCCATAGTGTTGTTGATTGCCAATTCCTGGTAATAACGCTTACCATGATCACCCTCTATTGGGATATTAGCAAACTTTTCCTTCCATTCATTTTGATCTGAATAGGTTTTATTCCATAACTCATCCGGCGCGGGGAAAACATCCACCACGCCTTCCTTCCCAGTTTTCATTGAAATCTGGTATATTTCTTTACCATTTGAGGCGTAGGTGTAATCAATGTGCAATTTTTGTGCGTACGACTTCGCCTGCACCACTCCTTCGCTTGTCGGTAATTCTGCTTGTTTGGCTTCAATAACCGCAATCTTACGATTTTTATATACCAAAATATAGTCGGCAATTTCCGGCTTAGTTCTTGTGCCCCCTAACTGAATTTTACCTTCAGTAATGCGAAATTCGCGAAGGACTTTTGATCCCTCTACTTCGCCCCAACCACTTGATTTTAACATCGGGTCTATATATTCGGCCCTAGTTTCAGCTTCATTCATATTTTTATATTGCCCCACTAAACGCCTTTTGTAAAATTGATTTCTTTAATTCTTCTAAATTTTCTAATTTTTTAAAATAAATCCCCTCCAGTTTTTTTGTTTCATCGGAAAGTGTATCAAGTTTTTTAACGATAATTTTTTGTTCAGAAAGCTTGGGTAAATAAAATGGTGTCAAATTAAAATTCTCATGCCCCATATGAGGGTTCGCTGTTCCACGAACAATCTTTTTCTGAAAATTTTTAAAAACATTTGATATGACAAAATAATATAAAAAATCTGTAGCCAATACGTCTTTTGAAATAGAAACTTTAAAAAGATTATTACTCAAAACACCATCGATGCCTCTGTAAATCTTACCGGCGGAAGCACCTGTATTTACTACAATAAGGTCATCTGGTGTAACTAATTTCTTTGGATATATATCCTGAACATATTTAAGATTTTTTTCATGGTTAAAATCTGATATATACAAATATCTTCTGTAGCCAATTTTAGGGTTCTTTAACTGCAAGCCCTTAATAATTTGAACACCCTGAGTAGTCTCCACAATTTCACCCAATGTTTTTTCCTCCCAGTCCTTCCCCGGATTTGAAAAAATATCCTGTAAATACGATTCAAAAAGCTCCTTTGAATTCTGAAAATTCTTTTCTGCATTTTCTTTCGCCTTTACTACTTTATCAAAAGTATCATCTAAAATTTTAACGGTTCGTTTTTGTTCAGCAATAGGCGGTAGTGGGATTTCAATTTTGGAATATTCTGATATCCAATATCTTTTATGGATACCAGTATGATCAAAATCAATAGTTTGCATCATATAAAAAAGAAATTTGGCATCAGATATTTTTTTTATGGGATGTAGGATTTTCATTGCAGATGATTTTACCTTGAAGGGAAAATCAACAAATTTTGTAGCAGTTGTAAAATCGTCAAAAATAATTACTGGTAATTTTAAGGCAGGAAAGATTCCGTTCTTTTCTTTCGTTTTGCCCAAAATAAAAGACTTTCCAGCGGTTAGAACTGGTGTCTCATACTCGTCTTTATAGTTCTTGGATTCAACAATGTAGTCTGTAGGCTGTTCGTATTCTAGGACTTCGCCAAGTTTTTTTGTTTGCCACATTTGCATAATTAGTTTTCAATTTTTATAACTTTTGATGCTGTCTCTTCTTGTCCCTCTTTCTTTGCTTTAAACATGACTTGTCGATAATGTCTGCAAGAATATTTCAAGTATTCATCTAGTTCATCCAAATCAATGTTACCCTTTTTTAGATCACTGGGGTAAATTGAAATTATTAGTTTCTCGCAAATATTTAAAGATTTCGATGATTCCACATAACTAGCAATAATTTCTTTTATCGCATTCATTCTAGACAGATAAGAATCTCTACCGTGCTGAGTATTTATGATGGGGATGGTGACCGCACTATCTCGACCAGATTCTAATGCAATATATATCCAAAGTCCATTTAAGGCTTGTATAAAATGGTCAATTTCTGAGATCACACGATTATTTTCTTTTTTTATAGAATTAGCCAGTAAATAAAACTTCTTATTTCCCGACACATCATTCTTCTGCTCAACTTCAATCGTTTTGCCTATTTCATACATTGTGCCCATTGAAACTTTTTGTGCAATATCAGTATTTAAATGTTCTACTTTTCCAGAATAAAACTTTTGAATCAATTGGTTTTGTATGCTATTTGCCTTTATTACATTCCCGCCCAAAGACATATCGAAATAATTATTTACCGGTACTACAAGAGATCCATTATTTTGAAATGCATCACCAACTTTTATTTCGATAAAACTATCTTTCCCCCTTAATTGATAACCAAAACAAGTCTTCGGTTTATTTTTTATCACAGCAAAAACTAAAAGCAGAAAAAATATAAAGGCAAATAAACCAACACTTTTTAAGTATATATCAACCGATCCACTTGTACTGTAGCTGGCAATCTCAACAAATAACCAAAATATACCTATGAAAGAAACCATGTCCACAAGTATATTTTTCCATTTTCCTACCCATCGATTAAATAAAATCATAGACCTAAATTTTTATAGATACTTTCATCATAAATATAGCTACTATTACTGCCCTCGACACGATGAGTCTTATGAGAAGATTCCCATGAATTTAAAGCTTTTTCAATAATTTTCTGATTAAAACTTACATGTAAAGATAATTCATTATCTAAAATTAAAGGGCATAAATCTGAATCTTTGGTTCTCTTTCCATTTAAATTAACCACAATAATTGGAAGATCTCTTTTTATCGCCTGTTCAATTTCCCATCGAACAAATTTATATAGGTATTTAGTGTTTTCGCCAACAAGAAGGATAAAAACTTTCGTACTCCTCAATCTTTCTTGTAAGTTTCTTTTTATACTTTCTTCAGAATAGACTCTGACATTATTGAGATCGTGTGCATCATAGAAATTAAAAGACATATTATCATTCTGTTTCCAGGCCTGCATTAATCTATAATAGTGGATATCATTATCTGCATCGAACGCAACATATGTTTTATTTGTATAGGACATAAAATTATATAAACTTGTTAATACTTTTTAATATTTTTTCACTATCGCCATCTAAATTTCTAATCTCGTCTAAAATCCCTTTAGGACTACGCAGGACGACTTCATTGACTCTTTTCGGATTTTTCACTGACAAGTCAAATGTTTTTTGGTCTACGTCTGACATGTTAACCGACCAGGAATTTTCTGAATTTGCTTTGGTTTTTTGTAATTCTACAAACTCCGCTAAATCCTTTTCATTTAATGGATTAGTTTTGCCAAGATTACGCTTCAAATTTAATTGATAAAACCACACCTTTTTTGTTGATTTACCTTTTTCAAAAAATAGTACCACGGTTTTTACACCCGCTCCGGCAAACACTCCACCTGGCAAATCCAATACGCTGTGCAGATTACAACTTTCTAAAAGTAACTTACGCAAGCTAACTGAAGCGTTATCAGTATTTGATAGGAATGTATTTTTAATGACAATTCCAGCCCTACCGCCAGCCTTAAGAATTTTAATAAAATGCTGAAGAAATAAAAATGCTGTTTCTCCTGTCTTAATTGGGAAATTTTGTTGAATTTCACGCCCAATTCCCGCGCCAAACGGCGGATTTGCCACAATTATGTCGTAACGGTCTTTTTCCTGAATATCGTTAATATTCTGCGCCAGCGTGTTCATATGCCTAATATTGGGAGCCTCAACGCCATGCAATATCATATTCATAACACCAATAATATACGCCAGAGATTTTATTTCCTTTCCGTAAAAAGTCTTGTTTTGAAGCTTTGCCATTTGCGCTGACGAAAGCTTTGATTGGTTTTGCGTAAGAAAATTAAATGATTCTACCAAGAACCCTGCCGATCCACAGGCACCGTCATAAATCGTTTCACCAATTTTTGGCGCCACCACTTTAACAATAGTTTTAATCAGCGGTCGTGGCGTGTAGTACTCGCCGCCATTCCTACCGGCATTGCCCATATTTTTAATCTTATCTTCGTACAGGTGTGAAAGTTCGTGCTTTTCTTCGTACAACCTAAAATGCATGCCGTCTACGATATTTAAAATTTCACGCAGTTTGTAGCCGCTTGATATTTTATTTTTTAATTCGCTGAAAATCTCCCCAATTTTGTATTCTATAGTGTTTGGCTCTTCTGCTTTGAATTTTTTAAGATATGGAAATAACTTTTGATTAACAAAATCGTTTAAATCGTCGCCATCAAGCGCTTTATGGTGGTCTATCTTGCCATCAGCAGTTTTTGGCGCGGCCCAAGTATTCCAGCGGTATTGTTCGGCCAAAATGTAATCGTATTTTTTACCAGCCAAAGCCGACTCAGTTTTTTTGGTTTCGTCCAAGTCGTCTAAGTATTTCAAAAATAAAATCCATGAAGTTTGCTCCACGTAATCCAATTCAGTAGCCGAACCGGAATCCGTATGCAAAATATTATCAATATTTTTAAATGATTGTTCAAACATAAGTTTATTTTGTGATCACCCTATAGTCTTTCTCGTTGCCTCCGGTCCGAACATAATACTCACAACCATCAACCCAGATTTTCTTGCATTTGCAGTAAGTGAATTTTTTATGGGTATTCCAAAAAATCTCATCGCCACAATGAGTACATTTGTAATAAGTTTCCTTTTTTACTTCAGTTGTGTTTTTCTTTGCCATTTACGTAAATCTACTCCTTTTTTGACAAATTTTCAACCTTCAATTAAAAACACAGGGGTATTCCCTTGCGGCAACCAGCAAAATCCTTTATTCCATCCAACTGCCCCATTTTGAACCCATGCTTGCCATTTTTCAATCGTCTGTCAACAAGGTGTGCGAAAGCTTTTCATAAGTCAAGGCAAAAGCCGGTAAGGATGCGAGAAAATACAGAAAGGCCGCTATTACAGGGCTGGCTCGTCAGCACTTAATAAAAACCATATTCTCTAATTTTTCCGTACTGATTTTAATCGATGGGCAGTCTAATGTAGTTGTATTTATTTTAAAAAGTAAGTAGAATCAATTATAGAATACTTAACGATGAATTATTAAACGACCATTGACTTTAATCTTGTTTAGTGTTAGGGTGTGCTATCGTCGCACATTCACAACCAACCAAGAAAGAGGACAACAACCATGTCTAAGAAAAAACTGAGCATTGTGATTTCTGGCTCTTTCCGCCGTCATTTTGACGGGATCAGCGAGACGGTCAGGATTTTTGAATCTTTGGGGATGGATGTTCTTTCTCCCAAAG
>Ga0209515_10008753_pt1 | contig 11710 bp, 10 predicted proteins | sample Subgroupgradi54m_FD_187454 | JGI IMG/M metagenome (GOLD analysis project Ga0209515, IMG submission 187454) | Subsurface groundwater microbial communities from S. Glens Falls, New York, USA - GMW60B uncontaminated upgradient, 5.4 m (SPAdes)... ... | reverse complement strand
TGCAGCAGTACGAAAACAGGTAGAAGTTTTCAGGCGCGGCTTATTAGCGGCCAGGCTTGGAATTATTCGCGAAGGTGAAGTTGGCTTTAATACGGAAAAGGAAACCAATGGTGAGCGTGTTACGGGACCAACTTGGAGTGTGGGTGTTCCCATCTTTGATTGGCAACAAGCAAGCCGTGCTCGAACCAAAGCACAGCTTAGACAAAGCGAGTATGCGGCTAACGCTTTTGAAGTGCAGGTTCAATCAGAAGTGAGAGAAGCTCTTAATAGATTAGCGGCTGCACGTTTTGCAGTGGAGCGCTACCAAAACAAAATTATTCCGGTTCGCGAACAAATCGTGAACTTAACCCAGCAGCAATACAATTTTATGTTGATGGGTGTCTATGATCTTCTTCTTGCAAAACAAAACGAAATCTTGGCACAGCGGGATTACATTGAAGCTTTAAAAGACTACTGGATTGCCTGGACCAATCTTGAACGGGCAACGGGCGGAAAATTTCCAGAATTTAAGAAACCAGCTAAAGAAAATTCTAAGCCTGTGCAGCAATCAACGAACGAAATGCAGGGCATGCAATACATGCATCATCACGGAGGCAAAAGTTAATGAAGATAAAAAATATTATGACGGTATTGAGCGTTGCTCTATTGTTTTTAGTAGGTGCAATACTAATAACTCATATTGGACCTACGTTAAAATCTCTAAACAATTTGTGGGAAAAAGAAGCAAATGCACAAGACCTTCCTTATACACCAGTCATTACACCCAACGGAACTACGCTTCCTTGGAAAATGGAAAACGGTGTCAAAGTTTTTCATCTAATTGCAGAAGAATGTAAGCATGAAATCGCGTCCGGCATGATTATCAATGCATGGTGTTACAATGGCCAGACACCCGGACCGACGATTGAAGCAGTTGAAGGCGATCGCGTCCGGATTCTTGTCACAAACAAATTGCCGGAACCAACCGCGGTTCATTGGCACGGTGTGATTCTTCCAAGCGGAATGGACGGTATTCAAGGCCTGACTCAAAAAGGGATTCTGCCTGGTGATACGTTTGCCTATGAATTTACCCTGCAACAGCACGGCACCCAAATGTATCACTCACACGGGGACGAAATGATTCAAATGGGATTAGGCACAATGGGTTTTTTCATTATTCATCCCAAAAAACCTGACCACAAAATTGACTGGGATTATGCCATTTTTTTGAATGAAATGTTTGTTGATCCAGGAAGCGCAACGCCAAATCCCAACGTGATGACGGACTTTAATATTTTCACTTTTAACGGCCGCGCATTTCCCGGCACAGAACCTTTAGTGGCCAAAACCGGCGAACGTGTTCGCATCCGAATTGGAAATGTAGGCCAGGATGATCACCCTATTCACTTGCATGGACATTCCTTTAAAGTAGTCGCGACAGATGGTGGTGATATTCCTGAAACAGCGCAATGGCCAGAAACAACTGTTTTAGTGGCTCCTGGCCAGACCCGCGACTTTGAATTTATTGCAAGACCTGGAGATTGGGCGCTTCATTGTCATCGCCGTCATCATCCCATGAATCCGATGGGCCATGACATCCCGAACATGATTGGCGTCAAGCACAGTGATTTGGGTCCAAAGATTCAGAAATTACTTCCGAACTATATGCCCATGGGTGAGAAAGGTATGGATGAAATGGTTGAAATGGGAATGCCTGGTCCCGAGAACACTCTACCGATGATGGGAGGTGACGGCCCTTTTGGATCGGTTGGGATGGGCGGTATGTTTACCATTCTTAAAGTTCGCGACGATATCAAAAGTGTTGAGGAAACAAAGGCAAGTTGGTATTCCAATCCTCCTGGAACTGTTGCTGAATCAATTAATAAAGGGACATCCAACGAAGAAACAAATATGGCCGGAATAATGAATCACAAAGGGATGGAAGGAATGAATCATGGCGAAATGGGAGGCGCGTCTCCTTCGGAAACAAAACAAACGATTTACTCTTGCCCGATGCACCCTGAAGTTCGCCAAACATCGCCTGGTAAGTGTCCAAAGTGTGGCATGACTTTACAGCCTGTGGTTGATTCAAAAGAAAATCAAGAAATGGTCGTTGTAACGAATCAAAAACATCATCATTGAGGAGACCAGATGAAAAAGACATTAAGCATTTTTCTTCTTTTGTTTTTGATGAGTAGTCCAGCATGGGCTCATAAAGGACATGGTGTGGTAACGAAACCGGTTCATGTGTCATGGGGATTGCAGGGAGCGCAGGAACTTTTAAATGTTCATCCGCTTTTTACCCACTTTCCCATTGCGCTCTTACTTGTTGCAGTTGCTTTTTATGTTTTGGGTTCTCTTTTTCGAAAAGAAAATTTTTTCATTGCCGGAAGATGGACACTCTATTTTGGTGCTTTAAGCACAGTCGCAACGGTTTGGACAGGGCTTCAAGCCGCTGAGACAGTGGTTCATGATGAAGAAATTCATCAAATCATAATGAGACATCAGTATCTAGGAATAAGCATTCTCATTTTGAGTGTTGTTTGGAGCTTGTGGGTAGTTATTTCAAAGGCGAACATTCCTTCCCGCGGTCGTGTCATTTTTATGGGCGGTCTTTTATTACTGAGCGCCATGATTCTCCAGGAGGCTGATTTCGGTGGAAGAATGGTTTTTTTAAAAGGTGTTGGGGTTGGAAGAAAAAATCTGCAGCAAACGGAACAACCATCTGCCGTCATAGAAAAATGGCAAGTTATCGAATCCCATCAGTCTCATTTAAAAATGACCATTGAATCCGGTAATCTTGAAAATGTCCATGAGGTTGCTTTTACGATTCGAGATCTAGTTAAAGCATTACCGGATACCAAACTTAATTCGGATCAAAGAATTGTTTTTCAGTCTCTTCTTACAGAGGTAGAGGAAGAAGCAAATCTTCTAGATGAATACGGTGATGCAGGAAATAAAGTAAAAGCTCAAGATGAATTTGAGAAATTTAAACAAACGCTTCTTTCTATTAAGAATTTGTATGGAAGAAGCTAAACAAAAGGAGGAAGTTCAATGAAGACGTTGAGGATTTTAATGGCAGTTATTTTCTTGTCCGCCATGTTTGTTTTTTCTCACCAAGGATTTTCTTATGCACATGAGGAAGAACATAGCCAGGCGGATATTCAAATGCTTCGGGATTCAGCCGCAGCTCTGAAAGTCACTAATTCCGATTTATCAGAGAAATTAAGTAAATATGCTGATAGGGAAGCTAAAGAAGAAAACGAAGAAGCTGAAGAACACGAAAAGAAATAGGTTGGAAGACGCATCTTCCTGTAGCCAGTTGTGAAAGTCGTCCAGTATGGGGAGAAGTTGCTAGAAAAGCGTTGTTGTAGGATAATCTGCGGCAACGCTTTTTTATTTCATCTTTATTGTAAAAAGCTATAATACATTTTATGCTGCGTCCACATAAACATTCCCACTCTCATGGCCACACTCATGGTGTTATAGACCCTTCAATCATAAGTCATGAGCGCGGTCTTTGGGCGATCAAGTGGTCTTTTGTTATTCTTTTCCTTACAGCCATATTTCAGCTTTTTGTTGTGATTGCTTCAAGCAGCGTTGCTCTCTTGGGTGATACCATCCATAATTTTGGTGATGCGGCTACGGCAATCCCTCTCGGCATTGCATTTCTCTTTGCGAGATTAAAGCCAAGCAAGAAGTTCACTTATGGTTACGGCCGTATTGAAGATTTGGCGGGGGTAGCGGTTATTCTGATTATTCTTTTTAGCGCCATCGTCGCAGGATACGAAGCGATCCAGCGTTTTATTCACCCCGTTGTGGTCAATCATTTATGGGCAGTAGCCGCAGTGGCTATTCTTAGTTTCTTAGCCAATGAGGGGGTTGCCATATTTCGTATTCGCGTTGGCAAGCAAATCGGAAGCGCAGCTCTAATAGCGGATGGCTATCATGCCCGTGTGGACGGATATACGAGCCTTGCTGTTTTGTTTGGAGCATTGGGTATTTGGTTTGGTTTTCCTTTGGCTGATCCCATCATCGGTTTAGGAATATCCATCGCCATTTTATTTATCGTATGGCAATCCGCCAAAGATGTGTTTACTCGTATGTTGGATGGTGTTGAACCAGATATTTTAGAAGAAATTGAACACGCAGCTCACCATGTGGAAGGTGTAAAGGATATATGGGGAGTGCGGGCGAGATGGATCGGCCACAAATTGAATGTAGAAATAAACATTGCCGTTGCTTCTAATGCCACCGTGTCAAAAGGGCATGAAATTGCCGAAGAAGTGAGACATCAACTACTACATCATCTTCCTCATTTGGGCAATGCGATTGTCCATGTTGATCCTGAAGATAAATTTGGAGAAAAACACCATCACATAACTTCTCATACTCATGGTGGCCTACCTTTACATTCTCATTAACTTTGGTCGTTTGAGATTGAAAGGTATTTTTTCTGAGAGAACCGAATGAATCGTCAATCTCATTGGGAAAATGTTTACAAAACTAAAAATGCAGACCAAGCAAGTTGGTTTAAATCCCGTCTATCGAAATCCATCGAATTTATATTGGGGACAAAGATTCAAAAGCACGACCCTATTATTGATGTCGGCGGCGGAGCATCGACCCTTGTAGATGATTTGTTGTACGAAGGTTTTTCGGATATTACCGTCTTGGATATTTCCTCGAAGTCTCTGGAAGTCGCAAAAAAACGTTTGGGGGAAAAAGCTTCCAGAATCCATTGGGTAGTCGATGATATTACAACGGCGAATCTTCTGCAAAGTCATTACTCTCTTTGGCATGACCGAGCCGTATTCCATTTCCTTACCAGGCCGAAAGACCGCAAAAAATATGTAAAAGTTATGAATGAATCTTTAAAACCGCAGGGGACAGTTATTGTCGCCACATTTTCCTTAAAAGGACCAGAGCGCTGTAGCGGTCTTGATATTGTCAGATATTCTCCCGAAATTTTGCAGACAGAGTTTGGTGAAAGCTATTGCCTGATGAAAAGTCTGGAAGAATCCCATGAGACGCCATTTGGAACGAAGCAAGAGTTTGTCTATTGTGTGTTTAAACGAGAGGAATAGCACCAACCCCAACTAACCGAGCTTCATCGGACAGTAACCAGTTGCGAAAGTTGTCCAAAACTGTTAGCACAAAATGTTAGCATTTTTGTCCCAAATGCAAAAACAAGAAACCAAATCATCTAGTCTAAAAGATTTCCTCTTGTATTTCCTCTATCTAGGCACCTTTGGCTTTGGTGGTCCGATCGCTTTGGCCGGTTATATGCAAAGAGATTTAGTTGAGAAGAAGAAATGGATTTCCAAAGAGGATTATCTTGATGGTCTAGCGTTAGCCCAACTTGCTCCAGGGCCGCTTGCTGCGCAGCTTGCTATGTATTTAGGATACGTGCGCGCCGGAATTTTTGGAGCGACCGCCGTTTCTTTGGCTTTCATCTTACCTTCTTTCTTAATGGTCCTCGCAATTTCCTGGTGCTACGTTCGATTCGGCGGATTAACCTGGATGCAGGCTTTGTTTTATGGAATTGGAGCCGCTGTCATCGGAATTATTGTTCGCTCAGCCTACAAGTTAGTGAAATTGACGCTTGGAAAAGATCGGCTTCTTTGGATTGTTTTTATCGTTCTCATGTTTGTCACAGCAATGACTCAAAGTGAAATTGCGATCTTATTCTTTCTCGCGGGTTTTATTTATATGTTCGTGAAGGCTCCTTTTAAATTAAAGCCTCAAGCCAATCTTTTATCAGCGTTGCCTTTGATTACCACGCAGACTAGAGTACTAGAACAAACGCCGGCAACCTCAACTCGGATTTTATTCTTTTTTAGTAAAGCAGGCGCCATGGTGTTTGGAAGCGGTCTTGCCATCGTGCCGTTTCTTTACGGCGGAATAGTGAAAGAATATCATTGGTTGAATGAACGCCAGTTTATGGATGCAGTAGCCGTTGCGATGATCACGCCCGGCCCCGTTGTCATTACCGTTGCTTTTATTGGCTACCTTGTGAGAGGGTTGTCGGGAGCATGCCTTGCCGCGCTCGGTGTTTTCTTGCCTGTTTATTTGTTTGTGGTCATTCCAAGTCCTTGGTTTAAGAAGCATTCTAAAAATCCTCAACTCAATGCTTTTGTGAAAGGCGTTACAGCCGCGGCCACAGGCGCCATTGCCGGCGCTTGCTTGATATTGGGGCAAAAAGCGATCTTCGACATACCAACAGCTCTGATTGCATTAGTGACGCTTGGTCTTTTAATTCGATTTAAAATTCAGGAACCTATTCTAATTGCATTAGCAGGCATAGCGGGTTTAATTTTCTTTCCGGGGGTGATTCGATGAAAAAGATTCTGTTTCTAATTGTTTTAGCCATATTTTTTGGAACGTATGCAGTTCAAGCCCAGACAAATCCAAAAGAAGCCGTAAAGAACGAAGATGCCGTTTACAAGAAAATCGAAGAGCTGACCGGAGTCAAAGGAAAACTCAATGAGAAGGAAAGTGTGTTTAAGGTAAGTTTCCCACGGTCTGATATTCAAACAACTGCCGCTGGTGTGAAATTGACACCACCGATGGGTCTCACCGCTTGGGCTGCTTTCAAAATGATGAATGACCACACAATGATGATGGGCGACATGGTGATGACTGAAGATCAGGTGAATCCCGTGATGAGTGTTGCTTTAGACAACGGCCTTGAAGTGACGGCACTACATAATCATTTCTTCTGGGATTCTCCAAAGGTCATGTTCATGCACATCGGTGGCACTGGAAATCCAGAAACATTAGCCGCTGCCGTCGGAAAAGTTTTTGCCAAGATAAAGGAAACAAGCGGTGGAAAAGGTGACAAGCCTTATTTTGAAATCGATCCCTCCAAGACAACACTTGATCCAAAAAAGATTGAAGATATTCTGGGAGTAAAAGGTGAACTTAAAGACGGCGTCTATAAAATAACCATTGGCCGAACAACGTCCATGAGCGGTCATGAAATGGGAAATGCAATGGGGGTTAACACTTGGGCGGCTTTTATTGGAAGTGATGATCAAGCGCTTGTGGATGGTGATTTCGCAATGCTTGAATCAGAGGTTCAATCTGTTCTAAAAGCATTACGCTCAAACGGAATCAATATTGTTGCTCTCCACAACCACATGACAGGCGAAACACCTCGAATCATCTTTCTTCATTATTGGGGAATTGGTTCTACCGCGGATCTTACCAATGGCTTAAAAGCGGCGCTAGCAACACAATCTCTTGAACATTAAAATCAAAATCAGTTGTTAGCACAAAATGTTGGCACTTTTCTAATCACAGATTCTGTAGATTTTAAACCCAGAGGCCAGTTGCGAAAGTCGTCCATTACGGGGAGCTTCCTGCTTCAATTCGCTTCCTCTGCAAGGACAGGATGTTAAAAATTGCCTAGTTTTTCTGAAGCTCTAATGATAATATAACCCTTTATATCTTAAGGAAATCTTGGCCATTCATTTCTGAAAGGAACTTCAAATCATGACCCAAGTAAAAGACAATATCATCGTACGAATTGCGGGAGCAGCGGGAGACGGCATTGCTTCCTCCGGCGAGATCTTCGGAAAGGTTTGCTCCCGACTTGGTCTTCATGTCATGGCTTACAATTCTTATCAATCGGCAATTCGCGGTGGCCACGTTTGGCTTCAGCTCAATGTCGGCTCGCGTAAGACGCTCAGTCATGGTGAAGCGCCCGAAGTTGTAGTTCTCCTTAATAAGACGAGCCCATTGGTTCATGTTCCTTCGGTCAAAAAAGGCGGCGTTGTTTTTTATAATTCCTCGAACATTACCGAGGACCTTTCCAAAATGCGCGACGATGTTACCTTCTACGGGGTGCCATTCCGGGAACTCATTACCGAGAAAGGCGCGGACATGATAATGGCCAATATCATGCTCACGGGCGCGGTCGTACAGATTTTGGGTTTGAATCCGCAGATAGGACTTGATTTCATCCGAGATCGCTTCGCAAAGAAGCAGGAAGAAGTGATTAAACTCAACCAAAAGATTTTCCAAATCGGTGTCGATTGGGCAAAACAGAATGCGAAATCATTAGATGTTGTTTTGAAAGGGGATGGCAAAGGGCGGATGTTTATGACCGGAAACCATGCCTTCGGGATGGGACTTTTGGCGCACGGTCTTAAATTTTACGCCGCTTACCCCATGTCTCCTTCAACAGGCGTTCTTCATTATCTAGCGACAAAGGCGAAATCTCATAAAATTGTTGTCAAACAGACGGAAGATGAAATTGCAGCCGTCAATTTCGTAATCGGTGCGGCTCACGCGGGTGTCCGGGCAGCTACGGCTACATCGGGAGGCGGTTTTTCTCTGATGGTGGAAGGAATCGGTCTGGCAGGAATGCTGGAAGAGCCGATTGTGATTATCAATGTTCAGCGGGGCGCGCCGTCCACCGGCATTCCCACTAAGCAAGAACAGGGGGATTTAAATTTGATGTTTGGCGGGTCGGGCGATTTTGCCCGGATTGTGCTCGCTCCCAAAGACATGGAGGATGCCTTCTATACGGCCGGACGCGCGCTTAATCTCGCCGAAAAATATCAAACGCCGGTTCTGATCCTTTCCGATTTGTTTTTATCGGAACATTTTCAGACGGTTGAACCGTTTCAATTTGATGCGGTTCCCATCGAACGGGGCAAAATTCAGGAATCAGTTAACGGTGGTAGTTATAAGCGCTATTTGATTACCGAAGACGGAGTTTCACCGCGCGTTCTTCCCGGCATGCCGGGCGCGATGTATGTTTCGGCAAGCGATGAACACGATGAGAGTGGCGTAGTCATTAGCGACGTACTAGCGGGTCTTCCTTCTTCGCTTGATATTCGGAATAAAATTCATACCAAGCGGATGAAAAAGCTTGAGGTAGCGCGCGCCGAAGATATGCGCCTGCCCACTTTAACAGGTCCTGCCAATGCGGAGTTAACGCTCATGGGTTGGGGTTCGACCTACGATGCAATTGAGGAAGCCTGCCAGCTTTTAAGAGAGGCCGGTGTGAGCGTCAATCACTTGCATTTTACGGATCTTTATCCGCTTCCGGTGGAAGGCGTTTTGGAAATTTTAAATTCCTGCCGCGAAATTATTGCAGTTGAAACTAATTTTTCTTCTCAAATGGTGAGGCTGATTCGGGCTGAGACCGGGTTCAGCATCAAACGGACTGTCAACCGCTATGACGGCGAGCCGTTTACAGGAGAAGATATTTTCAAGCGGTTGCAGGAGGTGCTTGCTCATGTCTGAGTCAAAAGATTTCAATAGTTCGGTTCATCCTGATTGGTGTCCCGGCTGCGGAGATTTCGGGCTGTTGACCGCGTTTAAGAAAGCGTTCCCGATCTTAAATTTGGAACCCCATCAAATTATGACCGTCTCAGGAATCGGTTGCTCTTCCAACCTGCCCGGGTTTATCAATACCTATGGAATGCATACGCTCCATGGACGTGCGCTTCCCATTGCTCAGGGTTTTAAGCTGGCCAATCATAAGATGACAGTCGTGGCCGTGGGAGGAGATGGAGACGGCTATGGAATTGGGGTCGGCCATTTTGTCCATGCGATGCGCCGAAATATTGACATAACTTATGTGGTGATGAATAACTCCATTTACGGTCTTACCACCGGCCAAACATCACCCACAAGTGCTCTGAAAATGAAAACTAAGTCCACGCCTTTTGGTAATCCGGAACTGCCAATTAATCCGCTCACTTTGGCACTGGGTTCAGGCTGCAGTTTCGTAGCCCGGGTTTATACCGGGCATGTCCCTCAGCTCATCGAGGTGCTCAAGCGGGCCATTCAGCACCAAGGTTTTGCGCTCGTGGATACTTTCAGTCCGTGCGTGACGTTTAATAAGCTGAACACCCATGAGTTTTACAAGCAAAACGTAAAAGATATCAATCAAAATGGGCACGACCCCTCCGACATTATGGCCGCTTTTCGCGAAGCGACTCGCACGGATTATATTGCGACGGGAATTCTTTATCAGCAGGAGCGGTCTTGTTACGAGGAGAGCGAGCGCGAGACGCTTGCTGAACCCATTTACAGGCACAGGCTAGGCGTTTCAGCTGAAGAAGCTGAAAAATTGGTAGCTGAATTCATCTAATCAATCAGACAGACTCGCTTTATCGAACCAAAAGTCGTCTCGGACCCCGGTTCTAATTCCATAAGTAGTAAGGGTTTGAGCTTCCGTCTCAATTTTCTGCTTGTAATCTATTGCCTGACAAGATAGATTCTTCTCATCAATACTCTCGATAAGCGCTGAGTAAGCTCCGTTAGAAAACAAGAAGAACGATTTCACCTTTCAAACAAGCGAGGTCACATATGATTTCGCAGCGACTCAAACAATTCCTAGAGCAGGAAAACGTTCCCTACCAAGTGATTGAAGCATCCGGAGGTTTGCCGTTGGGCGCAGACGGGCTGGGGAAGGACCGGGCCAAAATCACTATCGTCCGGGCAGGGACAAGCGATGTAATGGTTGTGATACCGGCATCCTGCGAACTTGATCTTGAGAAGTTAGGCTTTCTTTTGGACGCTTCCGAGGTCGCCGTTGAGAATGAAGATCAGTACGCCGTACTTTTTCCGGATTGCGAAGCAGGCGCGATGCCGGCCGTCGGAAGGCTTTACGGTCTTTCTTGTTTTGTGGATGAAACGCTCCTGGACGGCGCGAGCGTTTATTTTAAAGGCGGCAGTCATCGCGAATGGGTTCGAATTTCTTCAGACGGATACTGGAGAATTGCCCAGGCTGAAGTCGGTGATTTTAGATTGCGGAAGGTCGCGACCTAAAAGCATCGAACCTCGTTTCCAAATCCGCTATTTTGAAGTTGATCAAAAAATAAAAGTACCGATTCCTCAGGTACCGAGCGTTAAATTAAGACTGTCCGAAAATTGTTAGCATTTTTGATGGTCAATATCGGATAACTTCTGTCGAACTCGGTCAAAGCAAATCTCACCAAATTCATTCTAGCCTCAAATTTCTGGATAACTTCGGTCAAAGTTGGTAAACTTCGGTTAACTCTACAAGCGAAATTGTGGAACTCAGCGCTTTATGCAGCACCTTTGGTGTGGGGTTGCGAGTATTCCCGTTGCTCACCCCAAATTAATCGATAAGAAAAATGTGTTTCGGGGTCGCGACGGGTTCCTGAAGCGAAGGCCATTCAGGCCGAGCGGAATGCCGAAAGCATTAGCTTTCGGCCGTCGCTCACCCCATTTTTTTCTCTTTAGGTTTGAGCCGAGAAAGCTTGCCCATTTCATTTCTGCCGAAAAATTCATAGATGTGATGTCGCAAAACCCACTCTTCCCAGCGCTTAAAAATGATTGAAACTTGCGAGCTAGAAGCGTATTCTTCAGTTTTAAAGTCCAGCGTTTAGAGAGGTGTTTTTTTATCTTAAATTGCGGGACTAACTAAGCCGATACCAAAAAGGGTAAATAATGAGCCAAAATTTGAAAAATTCTATTTTTTATCGCATTGATCAGGTCAATGAGCGCATACGTGCAGGGAAAGAGCTCAACATTTATCCGTATATGCAAACTGCAGAAAAGATAGATGGTACGTACGTTACTATTGATGGACGTCGGCTGCTGCAACTCACTTCATACGCTTATTTGGATTTGTTAAATCATCCCAAGGTTCGGCAAGCCGCACAATCAGCTCTGAACGAGTTTGGCACCGGAACGCAAGGCGCACGTTTTCTTTCCGGTACTACGAGGATTCATGTGGAGCTTG
>Ga0209515_10008752_pt1 | contig 11710 bp, 9 predicted proteins | sample Subgroupgradi54m_FD_187454 | JGI IMG/M metagenome (GOLD analysis project Ga0209515, IMG submission 187454) | Subsurface groundwater microbial communities from S. Glens Falls, New York, USA - GMW60B uncontaminated upgradient, 5.4 m (SPAdes)... ... | reverse complement strand
ACTGCACCCTGTACGGCGACATGAACGGCGGGCTCGCCGTGATTGCCGACGTGCCGAAAACGATGGTCTATCGCGTCTCGCGGTGGCTGAACGACACGCAGGGCCGCGAGGTCATCCCTGAGTCCACTCTCGTCAAGGCGCCGTCCGCGGAGCTTCGCCCGAATCAGACGGACCAGGATTCGCTGCCACCCTATGACGTGCTCGACGACATCCTTCAGCGCCATGTCGAGCAGCACCAACCGGCCGCCGAGATCATCGCCGCGGGGTTTGCTCCCGAGACTGTCTGGCGTGTCCTGCGGCTGGTGCGGGGCGCCGAATTCAAACGGAAACAGGCGGCGCCCGGCCTGAAAGTCACAGACCGTGCCTTCGGAACGGGTTGGCGCATGCCGATCGCGGCCCGCTCAGCGCTCGACGAGGCCGGTCGCGTCGGTCTCCCCCGCGAGCCAGCCTGACCTTGCCCTTCACTAGGCGCTAAGCTAGACTCTTTTGATCCGGCGCAGTCTGCGCCTAAACCGTTTAGATTGAATCTGATGTCGGCATGCAGCCAGTTTTTGATCCCTGGAGGCACCGGGGCATCCGCCTTACATTGCTCCGTGCCATTGAAGGGAGAGACGGTGATCGCCCCGGTCTTCGTGGACCTGCGACCCTTCGGCATTGAATACGCGGTGGCCAAGTATCCCGTCACGAACGCCATCTATCAGAGTCATCTCGCGATCGTGTCGAAGAAGAACCTGCTGTTTTCGCAGGCCAAGCTAATTTACGTCAGCGACGAACGGTTTGCCGGACCTGACCGTCCTGCGGTCGGCGTGTCGTACCGCGACGCCCTCGGCTATTGCGACTGGATGGCAGCCAGGTTTTCGGAGAAATTCCAACTGCCGGACGTCGAGACGTGGGAACGCATCGCCAGTTGCAACAAGCGGAAGGTGTATTCCACGGTCACCGATCAATGCACCAGCGAGTACGCGAACTTCGGCCTCGAGGTGGGCGGGACGACGCCCGTCAACGCGTATCCGCCCAACGAATTCGGTCTGCACGACATGACGGGTAACGTCCTCGAATGGACGACGTCTCCTCCCACGGCCGCCAATATGCGTCCGGAATTCGGGGGCATGCCGATCAAGACCGAGAAAGATCTGGCAGGGCATCGCGTGCTCAAGGGGGGAAACTGGGCGTTCGACGCCGCAAACAGCCGGATTTCGGCGACAATCATTCTGGCGGTCACGTCGATCTATTACGTGACAGGATTCAGGCCCGTCATCCACCTGGGCTAGCTGTATATGATGAACAATCCTGATCGGCCCATCGTGTTGGTGAAGATTGAACAGGAATCAGAAACCAACCATCCGTTGGCTCTGTTGTTCCTCTCCTGCGCCCTGAGAAAAGCCAACTACCAATCGAAAATTCTGCTCGAACGAACGGGTCATTTCGAGCCTTCCGAGTTCGCACGGCAGATCGCCGCGCTGAACCCGCTGTTTGTCGGGCTGTCGTCGATTACCGGACGGCAATGCATGGACGCGGCGGTGCTCGCCCGCGCCATTCGCGAGGTCGCTCCAGGGATTCCGCTCGTGTGGGGAGGAATCCACGCCTCGCTGGTGCCCGAGCAGACGCTCCAGCAGCCGTATGTCGACTTCGTTGTCGTCCAGGAAGGCGAGGAGACGATCGTCGAACTGGCACGGGCGCTCCAGTCAGAGACGCCCAATTTCGAGGAGATTCTCGGGCTTGGGTTCAAGAGGGGCGACGAGCACGTCATCAACGCGGATCGCGATTACGTGAATCTGCCCGACTACGAGTTGGAGGAAGAGGACTTTGCCCAGGTCGACATGAGTCAGTGTACCTATGACGACCATTCGACGGGCGACCGGCTGGCAGCGCTGCAGACGTCGCGCGGATGCCCTTTCAATTGCGGCTTCTGCTATAGCCTGAGATTCACGAAGCGGAAGATGCGCTACTTCGAGCCGGCGGCGATCCAGCGCATGGGCCGCATCCTGAACGAGAAGTACGGCGTCAACGCCATCATGTTCACGGACGACAACATCTACTTCAAATACGACCGGATGCGGGAGATCGCGCTCGGCCTCAAAGAGGTCGGGATTTTCTGCCGTTACCTCCAGACCCGTGTTGAAGACGTCACGGAGGAATCGCTGACGGATCTGCACGAGCTCGGCGTGCGCCGCCTGTTCTTCGGCATCGAGACCGGCAGTCCGTCCACGAAGGTCCTGATTGCGAAAAAGATCCCGAACGAGCTCATCCTCGAGAAGATCAAGCTGATCAGCAAGTTCCCCGACATGGGCATTACCTGCGCCATGATCGTGGGCTTCCCGACCGAAACCGAAACCTCGATCAACGAAACGATCACGCTGGCGGTGGCGATGTCGGACATCCATCCGAACACCGTGGTCACGTTGCAGACGTACGTGCCGTTCCCGGGCACTGACCTCTACCAGTTGGCCGTGGGAGCCGGCTATCAGATCCCCACGACCCCCGACGAGTACGGCGAACTCGATTCCTTCGATGGGGACATCGATATCAAGTGGTCGCGGTATGGCGATCTCAGGGGGACCGACCTCGCCCGGCGTTTTAATCTGATGAACAAGTACGCCGCGCTGCTGACGCACAGCCCCGGCACGAACCTCATCCGCACGATCGGGAAGAAGACGCTGCGGCACTTCGCACGCCAGCGGCTGGCACGCAACTACTACGTCTATCCCTTCGAGATCGGGCTCCTAGGGCGGTTCAACCGCTACATGAAGCACTACTACAAGGATCGCGGCGGCGTCGACTATCTGAAGGACCGCTATCAGGTGAAGGCCAAGAAGAAGGCCGCCCAGAACGTCCAGGATCTCGGGCGCGATCTCTACAGCGGCGCGGCCAGGTAGCTGGCCGCGTCGAGCTGATCGGCATAGCCTTTCAGCGTCATCCCCACGCATCCCCACGAACGCGCCTCTTCGAAAATCGCCTCGAGATCCTCGTACAGTCCTTCGATCGACCGTTCGTCGGGGAACGTCGGGCTGCCGCCAGGCATCAGCTCGGATGAATGCAGCATGAACTCGACGTAGGGTGATTCGTCGCGAATCACCTCGTGGAGCAATGCGCGCATTTCCCACCGATTTCCGGGCCGCGGACGAAACCATCGAGCGGCCGGATAGACGCGGTTCCAGAGTCTGCTCGCCAGGCTGACGCCGCTCAGCGCCCGCCGCACGGACGCCGCCACCGCTCCGCCGGCCGGACGGATCGTAACGGGCACTTCCCATAACGTGGACGGGCCGGCCTCGGCAAGCAGTCGATACGGTGTGGTGGGGGCGTTCGAATAGTCGGTGCCGCCCACCCCATCGGGACGGCCAAGCGTGGTCTGCCAGTTGACCCCCGGCGTCACGGAACAGTCCGCCCGGAACCCGCGCCGGGCCAGTGCCTTCGCATAGGCGTCGTTGAAAGACCATCGGCCGGCTCTGTGGCTGACCATCTTCACGTCGAAGGCGGTTTCGAGCTGGCCCGTCAGGACGTCGAGTTTCGCGCGCAGGACCGATTCCGGATGCTCGATCAGGTACGGCATGCACGCGTAGTCGTTTGCGGTGAGCGGTGCGTCGGGCGGGGTATTCCACGCGTGAGGATGTACGCCGATTTCGCCGGTGCGGCGAGCGATGACGTCGCGTCCGAAATCCACGAAGAACGGATCCCGCGCCATGTCGTAGTCGACGAGCCAGGTCGGCGCGAAGCCGTAGCGTTCGCAGAGGATTTGAAACCGTGGAAGAAAGGTGGCATTCCGCGTGGTGATCGTCGACGGCCTGGCCCATAGATTGTCGCCCTCGGTGTCCATCGTGATCAGAAGCGGTCGCGGTGAAGGCATGGCAGGGCGGCTGTGTCTGAATCGTCAGACCGGCTTCAGGGCGCTGAATCGATACCGGTTCCCGAGGTGGCGAGGCGCGAGGCGGCTCATCTGTTGCGAAATCCGTCTCAGGGCGAACAGCGCCATCGATTTTGGATTCGCCTCCCACCGCCATGGGCCCGGCCACGTGACCTCGGTCAGTCGAAACTCGACCAGTTGCAACCGGCGACGCTCGACGAGTGTCTCGACGCCGGTCCGGGTCGACGCGACCAGATGGGTGGGAGCGGCCTCGATGATCCGCTCCGGTCTCAGACGCCCCGCCGTCTGATAGAACCAGTTGAACAGGCACGCCCCGGACACCAGCGGTCCCTGCACCATCAGCAGTCCGCCCGGCTTCAGAAGCGCCAGCGCGCGGTCGAGATCCGAATCGAGGTGGCCGAAATGTTCCATCACGTCACCGATGTGGATGACGTCCGCCAGCGCAGCGCCGCCCCCGCGCAGCAGCGACTCCGGCCGAGTGGTGACCGGCAGCCCGGTGTTCGACTCCACGCGCTCGGCCACATCCTGATTCAACTCGACACCGTGGACACGCCACCCGGCTCGGGCCGCCTTCTGCAACAAATCACCGGCGCCGCATCCGTAGTCCACAAAGATCCCGGAACGACGACGCCGGAGTTCGTGAATGACCCACGCGTGATCCTTGGGGCTGCCAGGGACGTCCGCCGATTGATTGACGCTCAGGTAGTCGGCACTGTAGACGCCACGCAGGACGGCATCATCCGGCATCGGATCGTAGTAAGAACTTCCGCAGCTCGCGCACTCGGTCCATCGATAGTCGCGTCCGTGGTACCGGCGAATGCCCAGCCAGGACGGCCGGTGACGATCGCTCCTGCACAAGGGGCAACTCGGCGCAGTACTCACCCGCCCTGCCGGCCTAAGACGTGATCGTAGATGCCCGCCATGCGTTCCGCATAACGAACGGGATCATAGGATTGAACGGCCTGACGCTCCGCCGCGGTCCCGAGTCTGCTCGCCAGGTCCGGATCCTGCAGGATCCGGACAACCGCCCGTGCCAGGCCCTGAGGATCCTGCGGCGGGACGAGCAGTCCGGTGACGTTGTCGCGGATCTGCTCGGCCAGTGTGACGATGGATGCCGCCACGACGGGCCGCCGGCAGAGCATCGCTTCAGCCATCGCGATGCCCATCCCCTCGAAGATCGACGGGAACACGAAGACGTCGCACGCCTCGAGCCAATCCCTGACGCGATCGGATGCGCCGGGAAAGTGGCAGTGGCCTCCGATGCCGAGCCGAGTGATTGCCTCGTCGAGTGCCGCCTTGCAGACCTTGTTGGCGGTGTCGCCGACGATCACCATGTGCGCATGGGGAACTGACGCGAGGACGTCGGGCATCGCGTTGACCAGATCAATCTGCCCCTTCGCGTACATGATCCGTCCGACATTCAGGATGACGCGGGTGTCTTCGCCGATGCCGAGGCGCTGTCTGATGCGCCGGCGTGCGTCGGGCTCGGGCGTCACGAAGTTGCCGGTGTCGACCGGGTTGTACATGACGCGCATCCGCTCCGGCCGGACCTTGAGCCAGCGCCGCGTACTGGCGGCGACCGCCTCGCTGACGGGAATCATCATGTCGCAACAGATCCGCGCCGTGTACTTGTCGGCGAACAACATCGCGGCCACACGGATGACGTTGCCGGGGTTGGTGTAGGTGGCCAGACGTTCGGGCTCGTAGTCCAGACTCTGGATCGTTGACACCACCGGCACATGAGCCAATCGTCCAGCCACCCTGCCGACGATATTCGCCGCGAACAACTGCGTGTGGAGCAGATCGGGAGGACTCCGCCTGAGCTGTTGATACAATCGGCGAATCGCCTGCGGGAAACCGCGGACTCGACGCGCACCCAGGCTGGTGACGGGAATCCCCATCGATTCGACGAGCGGAACGAAGTGACTGCGGGTTCCGGCCTGCGAGTCGTCCGCGCCAAAGAATGTCACGACGCGCGATCTGACGCGGTCGCGATCGAGATGCTTCAAAAGGGTGTACAGAGTCATCTCTGCACCACCCAGGCCCAGAGTCTCGATGAAATGCAGGACCTCGATCGGCTGGCCTGTGGGTCCGTTCACGGGGAATGAATCTTATCACTCCGCCCGTATCGCCTCGGCCGTCACGGAGGGGCGCTGTTCCCGGCCGAGGCGATGTAACTCGACCATGAGGCCACAGGCCAGGATCGCGCCATAGAAGGGCAACGACCATCCCTGCAGGACTCGCGCGACCAGCACCCCGGGGATGTGCGTGAGGACCTCGAACGCTTTCATCGGCAGCAGGAATCCCGTCAGCGCGATCGCCGCGGCCAGCACCGGTTTCAGCCACGGCGTACGCGGAGTCGACCGTTGAGACAGCGCCGCCACGGCCACCGAGAGCGCGGGAAGAACAAAGATGAAGTAGTACGTATTCGAGTGCGACGGGATGAGGCACATCACGATCATCAACAGCGCGCACTCCACTTCGAGGAAGCGGTCATGCCGCCATCGCACGACGAACCACGCCGTGGCGAGGATCACCATCGCATTGAGCCCGGTCCCAATCGCTCGAAGAGGATAGGGGTAGAGCGTGGGCGGACGCGGGTTGTTGATGTTGAACGCGGTGAACGTCTTGTACAGCACGTTGGTCAGCGCCTGATTCGCGTAGGCCGTTGGAAAGACCGCAGCGATGTTTTCAGAGCTCGCCTGCGCCAGGGTCACCGACCGCTCCCATCCCAACCCCACCTGCGCGAGGAGGGCGATCGACGCCACCGTGATCGCGGCAGCCGCTCCTCCCCGTCGATAGCCCTTCACGAACAGATATGGGATGAACACCACGGGCAAGAACTTGGTCATGGCGGCAAGGCCGAATGCCACGCCGGCCAGGATCTCCCGTTCTTTCCTGAGCGCCCAGATGCCGACGGTGATGAGAAAGAGCTCGAAGATTTCGATTTCCCGTCCCACGAGAGCCTCGAGCAGCGGAAAGTGATTGAGCCAGATACACAGGAGGCCCAGCCACGCAAACAGTCGACGACGCCCGGGAAACAGGAGGCGAATCCAGATCACGAAGGTGCATGCAATCAGGGCGTAGTCGACCAGGAGGACAAGCCGCAGCGCTTGGATCCGCGACGAGGCGAAGGCAAACGGCAACGTCACCACGTGAAGAACGGGACCATAGTTCCAGGCCGTCATCCCCATGTGGTGCTCGGCCATCGCGGGCGCAATCCAGTCTCTCGCCGACCAAGACCAGTGCTGGCTCACACGGAGCGTCAGCGGTCCAGGAAACGCCGACGCGAAGTCGCCGTTCACCATCGTCCAGGCCTGGAGCACGGCGCTGTACACAAAATGCGCGACGGAATAGACGACAAGCGCGCACCATGCCGCGCGGTACCACAAGTCGTTCAAGAAAGGACGGACACCGGTCGGACGCAGCAGCACGGAGTTGGTGTCTTGTGTGCGTGACGGCAAAGGACGCGACGATCATAGCGTCCGGATGCGGTCAGCGTCCAGACGCCGAGCCACGGGACGCGGCTTTCAGTCTGCAGCGAGCTTCAGCCGCGCGCCGATCAGCTCGCCGACGATCCGGTCGCCCTTGACGCTCAGATGCCCCAGGTCGATGAACATCTCCGCGCGCCCGGCATCGCCCTGCGCCTCGACCTGATCGAGGATATTGATGACCGGGATCCCGTGCTCGCGGCATAGGTCGAGGGTGTAGAGCACGGCCAGACGCTGATTGAGCGCGCTGATTTCGGTGACATCGTACGCGTACTGCCGGTCTGTTCGCAGTCGCTCGAGAAGCGCGTCCACGGCCTGGTAGTCGAACGTATCGATGCCTTTCCACAGTCGCGGGAACCGGATGACCTGCGTGACGAACACGAAACGGGCCCCGCCGTTCTGCACGGTGCCCGCGAGCGGGACGAAGCTGCGTCGCAACCGGTTCAGATCAATCTTCCAGAAGTGATCGTTCGAGGTCGTCAGGAACGCGAACTTTTCCACCGCGTACGTGTAGAGCATCGAGTGATAGTAGAGCGTCGAGTGCAGCCAGTTACTGAAGCCAGCGATGCGCTGGTCGACGCGGGTCCACTTGACATCCGTCGGCTGTTCGTTCCACGCCTCGTAATAGACGACGAGATCGGGCGAGAACGCCTCGACCTGGTACGTCCAGTACAGAAGAATCCGCGCGCTCTCGAATCCGGCCCGTCCCGCGTTCACGACGCTGATTCTCTTTTCCCCGTGGCGCTGCGGCAGCGCCCGCTTGACCTGCGCCGTCATCATCTCCACATCGGACTGGGCATCTTCAACGGTCGACCCGCCAAGAAAGATCACGCGGTACTCGTCGGGATCCTTTTGCGGCTTGACCGAATCCCCTCTGAAACAATGTTCGTTCCAGGTCCGAGGCATGTCCTTGTGCAGCTCGGTGCTGTACACCGTCTGATTCACACAGGGCGTTCGCCACTTGAAGACCATCTGCGTCGTGTCTGGAGCCACCGGGCTTGCGGCCGTCGGCTGCGGCACGGGGGCCGGAGTTGGCACTGCCGTAGGCGGCGCCGTCACGGCGGACGCGGTCTTGGCGGGCGCCGTCATGGGGGACGCCGCTTTAGGCCCAGGCGGCGGAGGTGCCGGCACCGCCGGAACGGGGACGCCGGCTGGCGCCGGGATGACGGGGATTTCTGACGGCGCGAGCGCCGACCCGGGCGTCCCGGTGGCCGGTGGCGAAAGCACGACAGACGGCGCCGAAGTCGTCAACGCCGTCGCCGCGGGCTCAGGCATCGGACTGCTCGGCTGCCGCTCTGTGCGGGGAGGCGTGGGCAGCGGAACAGGATCGGAGCGCGGCGCGGGAGAGGCCGCGTCGGTTTGAGCACTTGGCGCGGATGGGCTCGCCACTGCCGCAGGGACCGGAGCCGCCCTTCCGCTCGGAGACTTCACGGGCGCAGCCCTCGCGTAAATCCAGGGATCGCCTCCGGTCGCCGCGCCAGAGCCGAACGGCGTGATCAGATAGCCCCAGTCGTGATCGTGCAAGAAAAAGTACTTCAGTCGCAGCGTCGTCTCGGCCGCGAGCACCAGTCCGAAGAGCGGCGCCAGCGCGAACGCGACGAACCGAATTGAAAAACGCCTGCGGGCGCGCTTCATGCCCTCTTCCTTCCGAAGACCACGTATTGGCCGCCGAGCGGCACCCGCGCGAGCGCGCGCTCCAGAGGAGCCGCCCACTCGTAGATCCGCTCGGGGACGAACAGGAAATACTGCGTCGCCACCGTCTGCATCCGCGCCGCTCGCAGCAGCCGCCGCACCGAGCCGGCAGTCAGCAGCATCGCGTTGTCGTCAACGGGCGTCCGGCGCACGATCAACTGCGTCGCGGGATTGAACGGGTTGTGTTCGACGATAGCGAAGATGCCGCCAGGCCGCAGCACGCGATGAATATCCGCGGCCAGCCGTTCGCGATCCCGCGGCTCGATGTGATGGAAGAGGCACACCGCCGTGACCCAGTCCACCGAGGCGTTCTCGTACGGCAGCCGATCGGGATCGACCTGCTGCACGACGTCGAGGTCCCGGCACTCGCTCATCATGGCGAGCGACACGTCGCACCCGAGGACGCGCGCGACGTGGGGTGTCGCGGCCCGCATCAACTCGCCCTTGCCGCAGCCGACGTCGAGCCAGGTCGCGCGCGTGGTGTTCACACCGTGGCGCGCCGCAAATTCCAGCAACACCTCGATTTTTCTCGAGAGGAAGAAGCCGGAGCCTGGCGCAAAGTACTCGCGCACCGGATCATCCAGGAGCCGTTCGTATTCCTTCGCGAGATGATCGAACTCCGGATCCACGCTCACACCTTCGCCCGTTCGACGAGGCTTTGCTGCGTCACCACCTCGGTGACGATGAACAACGGTCGCCGCTTGGATTCGACGTACGTGCGGCCGACGTACTCCCCGATGACTCCGAGGACGAGCAACTGCGCCCCGCTGAAGAACAAGAAGAGCAGCAGCAGACTCGTCCACCCTTTCACGACGCTCAGCGCGAACCAGGCGTACACGACGTACGCCGCCACCACCGTCGCCGCTCCGAAGCAGCCCACGGCGAGCACGGAGCTCAATCGCAGCGGCGAAATCGAAAAGCCCGTAATCGCATCCACCGCGAAGCGCGCCATCTTCCTGAAGGGGTATTTGGTCTCGCCGGAAAAACGCGCATCCCGCGAGTACGGCAGCGGAACCTGCTTGAACCCCAGCCACGCCACCATCCCGCGAATGAACCGATGCTGCTCCGGCATCCCATTCAACGCGTCAAGAACCTTCTGATCCATGAGCCTGAAATCACCCGTGTCTTTCGGAATCTCCACCTCGGAAAATGCCGACAGCAGCCGGTAGAACAGGAACGCGGTGGCCCGCTTGAACACGCCCTCGCCGTCGCGCTGGGTGCGCTGGCCATAGACGACGTCGGCGCCGCGATCCATGGCCGCCATCATCTCGCCCAGGAGCTCGGGCGGATCCTGCAGGTCGGCGTCGATGATCAACACGCGCTCGCCGCGACAGAGCGAGAGCCCCGCGGTCAGCGCAAGCTGATGACCCTGATTCCGTGACAGGTTGACGGCCACGACATTCGGGCTTTCAGCCGCCATGGCGGTGATCATCGACCACGTCGTATCTCGGGAGCCGTCGTTGACCAGCACGATCTCGTACGAATCGCCCACGTACTGCGCACATGACGCGGTCACCCGCCGCTTGAACTCCGGCAGGACGGCTTCTTCGTTGTAACACGGCACCACAACGGACAGCCGCGGACGATTCACGCGATCACTCGTGGCGGGAAGTGTCATGGGGTCTGCCGCCAGACGCCGTCGGGCAGAAGTGGCAGGCCAATCGATCGACGAAGATCCACATATTCCTCTCTGAACTCTCCCACCAGTGCCAAGTCCGGATCGGCGTACTGCCACGACCGAAAGAACTTCAGATACGTCTCGCCGAGGTTCAGCCCGCCGCCATTGATCGAACTTGCACGGGCGAACTGCCGCTCGGCGAGGACGTAGACGATGTCTGTCGACCCCACGACGGGTTGTTCGAGAATACGCGAGAACTCGAGCGACGCCTGGAAACCATGACCCATTTTCAAGTGGGCCAGCCCACGGAGATAGCGGGGCCAATACGTACCACGTTCGTAGGTGACCGTCGATTCGAGCAGGTCGATCGCGCCCTGGGGATCACCCCGACCGAGATGGATACTGCCCCGCAACACCGTCATCCAGAGCTTCTCGACCACCACGTCCGGGGGCGAGGCCATCTTGAAGGCCTCCGCAAGTGAGGCCGCCCCGTCCGGGTTGCCCGCCAGCGCGTCCACCAGGGCGCCAGCCCACAACGTGCCCTGGGTCCTGCTCATCGCGATCGCGGTTCGCGCATTGTCGACGGCTCGGCGTGTGTCGCCGACGAGGAGCTCCGCGATCGCCTGACGCGCGATGATGACGGCCGCCGCGTCAATCCGTCCGCGCCGGCTGGCGTCGTCTATCGCGCGTCTGCGCAGATCCCGCGCCACCATCAAACGGCCGCTGGCCGCGGCCACGTCCGCTCGAGCGGACAGCATAACAAATCGATCGGGATGCGTCTCCGCCCAGGCGATCTCCCGGTCGAGGAACGCCCGATCGGCGGTCGACCCTGCGATCAGGTAGAGCCTCTCGTGCGTCCACACGTCGTCAACATGGTTCGCGAGCTGCTCCTCGAGGGTCTTCCGTGCCTCCAGCATGCGACCGAGTCGCAGTTCCGCCAGCGCCAGTGCATCCGATGAACGCTTGTCTCCGGGCTTTTCGACCAGAGACTTGCGCGCTTCATCCCGTGCCGCTTCGTATCGACCCAGCGCCAGAGCGGCAGGCGGG
>Ga0209515_10008750_pt1 | contig 11711 bp, 30 predicted proteins | sample Subgroupgradi54m_FD_187454 | JGI IMG/M metagenome (GOLD analysis project Ga0209515, IMG submission 187454) | Subsurface groundwater microbial communities from S. Glens Falls, New York, USA - GMW60B uncontaminated upgradient, 5.4 m (SPAdes)... ... | reverse complement strand
TGGCCGCGCTCCGGCTGCCGCTGACCGCCTATGAGCGGGCGCTGGATGCCCTCGTAGCGGCCAGGAAAGAATTTACCCGTGCGAGCCAGGTCTACGCACAGGCCAGGAAAGCGGCACAGGAGTACAAGCCGTGACCACCACGCCCACACGAACCACGCTGACTGCGGAACAAGAGGCCCTGCTCGTCATGGCCGCCTACGTCCAGGCCCGCCGCGAGGCACAGAACACCAAGAAGACGCAAGACCTGTTCGGGGAACGCCTCAAAGCCTACCTGGAGACCAACGGCCCCCTCTACGACGGTGAGACGGGCTACGAGGCCCGCTTGCTGGAGCGCCAGGGTCCAGCAACGTTCGACGTGGAAAAGATGCCGGATGCGCTCGTGCTGTGGCTGGCCCGCCACGGGGCCTTGAACGTGGATGCGAAGGTCGCCTTGGCCCTGAAGGGCAGGTCAAGCGAGGCCGACGCCCTTTACCGGCTCATCATGCCGGGTAAGCCGACGACGGCGCTGGACGTGAAGAAAAGGCACGAGGAGTAGGACATGAGCCACAAGGACCGCCTAGACCAGTTCGACTCAGTGTTCAACCAACACCTCAATGACGCTGCTAAGCGAACCCGTAAGGCCATGGCCCGCCGGTGCCCATCGTAGCTGCGCGAGGTGAAGCGCATCAGCCGGAGAGGAGGAGGGGTGATGGCGATCTTCCACCAACCTCGCACAAGGGCCACGCAGCGTTACATTGACCTCGTGACGCGGTTTGTCAACGAGGATAGGGGAGAGGCATGAACACCACCACGTACCGCGTCCAGTGCAAGGCTTGCAGGGCCTGGATGCACCGGAACTCCCGCGCCGCCTCAACGCGCCGCGTGGTCTGCGGCCGGTGCAAGGCCATCTACGACTACCCGCTCAAAGCGTTCATCGAGGACAAGGGGCAAGCGTGAGCCATCATAGTCGAAAGCACCAGGTGCGCTGAGCGAGCCATCATGCGGGAGGGCACCAAGTAGCGAGAGCGAGCCATGCCATTCGAAAGTACCAAGTCAACAGAGCGAGCCATACTCCAGGAGGGCACCATCCCCTGTGAGCGAGCCATCAAGCGAGAGGGCACCAAGTTGCGCGAGCGAGCCATCACGGGCGAGGGCACCAACCCCGCGGAGCGTTATCAAACAGGAGGAACGATCAATGCCGACCGCATCCGTCGAGACCATCCAAGAGGCAGTCCAAACCATGAGCGCAGACCTCAAACGGGCTGCCACCACCATGTCAGCCGATGAGGCGCGGTTCCTTGTGGACGCCTACTACATCCACCAGGAAGGGCGCAAGCGAGCAGACAACCAGATCAGGGCGTTAGGCGAGAATTACGAACCGCATTCCATCATCCGCTGGCTGACGGACAACGAGGGCAAGCTGGAACGGGTTATCCGACAGGCCCTGGACGCCTACAGTATGCAGAGCGCCGCTGGCGTCTGGGCCAGAAGCATCACCGGCATAGGCCCGGTGATTACCGCAGGGCTGCTGGCCCACATTGACATCGAAAAGGCCCCTACCGTGGGGCACATCTGGCGCTTCGCCGGACTCGACCCAACAGATACATGGGGCAAGGGCGAGAAACGGCCTTGGAACGCGGCGCTGAAAACACTCTGCTGGCATATCGGAGAATCCATCGTGAAGCAGCAGAATCGTCACACCGCCGGGGCGACAGTTGGAGGGGAGTTCTATGGGCAACTCTACGCGGAGCGCAAGGCCCTGGAGACGGAGCGCAGCGAGAAGGGCTTACTGAAGGACCAGGCTGACGTGGGGGCCAAGCGCGTCGGCAAGAGCACGGAGGCGTACAAGTGGTACGCCCAGGGGAAGCTGCCACCGGGCCACATCCATGCTCGGGCCAAGAGGTACGCCGTGAAGCTGTTCCTCGCACATCTGCACCACGTCCTGTACGAAACCCGGTACGGCACGCCGCCGCCGAAGCCCTACATCCTGACGCAGCCAGGACACGCACATTTTATAAAGCCACCCTCATGGCCTTTGCCATAACCTTGTGCGTTAGCCAGCACTATGGAGAGCGCCAATTGTCATGAGCGAGCCAGGATCGTCGAGGGCACCACGATCACGGAGCGAGCCAGGGAAATGGAGAGCACCAGGTTTGTCGAGCGAGCCGAGAGAACTAAGAGTGCCACTGATGCGGAGCGAGCCAGAGGTATAGAGCGCACCATCACACGGGAGCGAGCCAGATTCCGCGAGAGTACCAGAATCGCGGAGCGAGCCAGACTCTTTGAGGGCACCATGATGTCGGAGCGAGCCCAAAATGGCGAGCGCACCACAAACCCCGAGGCCACGGTTGCCCTTGACCATGCTCTCCCACCATGGTAGGATGGAGCCATGAAAACCCTAACTTGCTTGAGGTGCAACCACTCATGGCATCCCAGAGTCGAGTACAACCCAGCGCGGTGCCCAAAGTGTACCAGTCCGTATTGGCAGACGCCGAGGTCCAGGCCCGCTTCTGGGCCAAGGTCAACAAGGCTGACGACTGTTGGGAGTGGACGGCTGGCAAAAACAAAGAGGGATACGGAGTCTTCTCGCTCCGTAGACAACCGATAGGAGCCCATCGATTCGCCTATGAATTATCCCATGGGCCAATCCAGGCCAAGCTAGCCATCGACCACCTATGCCGCAATCACAGTTGCGTGAGGCCCGAGCATATGGAGCCGGTCACATCCAGAGAGAACAGCTTGAGGGGCCAAGGCCCCCCCGCACTCAATGCAAAGAAAACCCAATGCCCCCGTGGGCACCCATACAATGAAGAAAACACCATTAGGACCAAACGGAGGGAGCGCCTGTGCCGTACGTGCAAGACGGAGGAGGCTCGGCTTTTCCAACTGCACAGAAATAGGGCCACGAGACGTCGCCACTAACCTCCTGGGCGAACCCAGTGGGCCGTGGCCTCGGGGCTCTTGACAATGGACAGCGCAACGGCTAGAGTCTGAACGTAGGGCCGAAAGGCCGCGAGCCGCCCGTCCCCCGGCTCTCACAGGCTCGACGTGCTGGGGACGGCGGTCAGCTTGTGGGAGTTGGGGAGAAACGGGCGGTTTTGCTTTTGCCTAGTGGCGGAAGAAAAAGACGCAAGGTCTGGCGTTCCGGTTAGACGTTGTGCGGGACGCTACATGACGAGCCCCAAGGGTGGCAACGTTACCGCGAGGGGCATCCTCAGGGTAGTCCTGACGAGGGAGGCCCTGGGCTAGGCATTGACAATGAGGGCCTTTGCTTTGACCGCGAGAAAGGATTTTCTTCGGTGGCAACTAAAGGAGTTGGCACATGCCGCACAATCAACATTGTGAGGATTTAATAGATTTTGCTGTTTCCGATGACTGGCTCGCCTACTACCACTCCCGTGGACAGACCTGCCGCCACCCATCCCCAGCGCCCACGACGGCCACCCAGGATCGCCAGGACGCCCTGGAGCAACGGGTCAAGGCCCTGGACGCCCAGATAGGGCGGCTGCTCCACATGCTGGCAGAACGGAAGCAGAGCCCCCAGGAGCGCCGAGAACAGATCATTCGCACCGGAGTAGCACTTGATTGAAACCTCCAACCATTCGCTCCATCGGCACCTTCTACGCCTTCGAGTGGGCCGACGCCCAGATAGCCGCCACGGTCGAACGTTCCCACCAGCACTCGGACGGCAGGGTTACAGCCGAGGTCACGTTCCGCACCACGGTTCAGGGGATGCCACCCCATTTGCACCAGGCCCAACTGAACCTGCTCGCAACCAATACGAAAAAGACTTTGGCGAAACACCTGGAGAGCGTCTTTCCGCTGAGCGGCGGATGGGAACAGGTCATCGAGCAGGTCTGCGTCCTCACGATCCAGAAGATGAGGGAAGGGGAGCCGATCAAGCGTTTGGGCGGCTCCGTCTCCTTGCCTGCGCTCACATGGATGCTGGAACCTCTCCTGCCAGAGCAAGACCCGGCCATGCTCTACGCCGATGGGGGCTCACTCAAAAGCTACCTCGCTCTCTTTTTTGGAATCCTGATCCAGCGGAACGTTCAGCACCTCAAGCTGAAGCCGAAGCAGGGAAATGTGCTCTACCTGGACTGGGAGACAAACTGGGAAGCGCAAGAGCGACGGATGCTCCTTCTCCAAGAAGGGCTCGGCCTGGTACCCAAGGCTGACATGCTCTACCGACGTTGCTATACACCACTCGCGGACGACATCGTGCAACTCCAAAAGTTCGCCCTGGAGCATAATGTCGGGTACATCATCGTGGACAGCCTGAGCGGAGCCTGCGGCTCGGACCTGGAAAAGCAGGAGACGGCGGCTAAGTTCTTCGGCAGCTTGGCAAGCCTGAAGGTGGGAGCTCTCGTGATTACCCACGTCGCCAAACAGAACACCGGGCCTTTCGGGTCCGCCTACTGGCGAAACTACACGCGGAGCGCCTTCGAGATGCGGACCAGGATGGAAGCTCAGTCGAGCCGCGCTGATGTAGCCCTGTTCCACCGGAAGATGAACGATGGGCCAATGCTTGCGCCACGGGGCTTCGAGTTTCTTTTCTCGCCCACCAGCACCGTAGTCCAGACCTTCGACGTTCGGGACGTACCGGAACTCATCCAGGATGCCACCCACATGCAGCGGATCACCCGAGCCGTCAAGGAACATGGGCCTGGCACCGTTGCAACTTTGACTGCCGCAATACAAGAGGACGGCGGCCAGATCAGCGCGAACGTGGTCAAAACATACCTCAACCGTGGCCTCGAAAAAGGCATCTTCGTCAGGCTATCCGGCGAAAACTGGGGCCTCGCAGGTGCCGAAAGGGAATCGTGAGTATTCGGAGCGTAACATTGTTACGTAACATGTTACTGTGGCTGTAACATGGGTAGGGTATACCCCCCTTAGGGGGTATCCCCAGTGTTACGCTGTTACAGGCAAGGCAGAAAGAAAGAAAGGGAGAGGGAGCGTTCCATGTGCCGCATTGAGTTCTGCGCTGGCGCCCGTGACCTGTGCCCGGAGATGGGGAGGTAGCATGAAAGGATTCGTTCTACGGGAGGTGTGCCGCTGTGTGGCCGTGGCGCCACCTATTGTCTTGGCCCAAGTATGGCTTGGCCTTAGTCCTTGGCAGTTCTGGGCGTTCCTGGGCACTATCTTGTGGGCCGTCGTGTGGGCCGCTGAGATAGCGCACACAGAGAGGAGAACACGATGAACGCAGAGAAACGTGCAGCGTTGGAGGTCTACAACAAGGTGCCTGTGATAGCAGCGCCCAAGTAGCGAAAGGGGAACACGATGCCGTATCGGGTAGGTATGGACAGTTTTGAGTGGGATCAGCCGGGTCAAGGGACAGAGGCGAAGCACGTAAAGCTGAGAGGGCTTTACGGGGAAGTGTTTGAGGATAAGGCCACTTACGAGGCAGTGATGCAGGCGATCAACGCCGTCCTGCACCCGCAAGTAGTCAAGCGCCGCCACCGCAAAGCGAAGGGCGAGGAGGCGTAGGCGATGGCACAGCCCACGAGCGAGTCCCTAACGTACAAGACCATCACGGAGTTGCGCAGGTGCATCGAGGCGCTTCAGGAATACCAGCTTGCCAAGGCCGCTGAGGACGCCAACGAGAAGATCATGCGCGAGAACGAACCCAGGAAGCTCGCCCTGCTCACGACTCCTCACGTTGGCGTCTTTCACGCAGCCGCGCACAGGGCCACGCTTGACGCCTGGCGGATGCTGGCGCGGTGGAGGAGGGGCCGGTGACCATCGCGCCCACCGCCAACCCGTGCCAGCGTCCTGGCTGCGGCGGCACCATCCTGTCGCTGTGGGGCGACCTTAGCTGTACCATGTGTGCCCGCCCAGCCAAGCCCGTAGCCGTCAAACCTGCTCCACAGAGCCCCATCCCCAAGCGCCCGCTCCAGGAGGCCCAGGCCGAGTACCACCGGCTACGGGCAGCGGGTAGCAGCATCGAGGATGCTGCCCTGGAGATGGGGTTGGCCGTGTCCACCATAAACTATTGGGAACGCATCGCGGATCGCCAAGCCGAGGCGGGCAAGTTTGCCAGGAGGGGGTTTACCGTGCCGACCATCGCGGCGAAGCTGGGGGTGTCGAGGCAAGTCGTGGCCCGCGACCTGGCGGCAAGGAAGGGGAGACCATGAACCTCACTAAGAGGGCCGTCCAGCGCATCAGGGCGAACGCGCAAGGGAAGGGCGGCAGGCTCAAACTTGTTCCCACCCCAGAGGATGTCGTTGCTCTTTGCTCCGCGCTTCTGGTGGCCTGGGAGGCCGCCGAGCGCGAAGGGGCAGTGCGGGCGTTGAAGGAGAGCACATGAACCTGTCCCCCAAGGCCCAGGCCGACTTTGAGGCCCTGGCGCACACGCTGACGCTGCCGGACGGGTCGAGGCCGCTGATGGAGGCGTGCCCCAGGTGTGACGGGGCTTGGGGTGTACCTTGTGACAAGTGCGCCTGCACCGGCCTCGTCGCCACCCCCTACGTGCGCGAGGAGGTAGAGGCGGCGCTGTTACAGGCGAGAATTTCCATTCCATCTGTAGGCGTTGCAAACGGAGGGCCATTCAATACTTCGGCAGTTGTGAGAGTGCCCCCAGCTTGGGATGCACGGCGGATTAGTCGAGGCAGCACCAGCCCCAACCCAGCCGCCATCGCGGGGGCGTTCCTGGCGGCTGCGCGGCAGGCGGTGGAGGCGCAGGTGAAACATGACTGACAAAGAACGACTCAATTGGCTAGGGAAGACCTACGGTGCCGGGCTTATTTCCGACGATGCCGGGCGATGGGCCGTCACGGTATCTGGAATGCAGAACGTCCCCGATCCAGATAAGGCCAGTGACATTTCGACACTCTTTTTCGTCGAGGCGCAAGAGTGGAAGGGATCAATACGCAAGGCTATCGACTTTGCTATAAAGACAGAAAAGGCGGAGGGGAAGGAGGCCAGCCGTGGTTGACGTTATGCCCCTCGCCGCCGTGCAGCGCCGCGTGGTAGCCCGCCGACTTCTACGGCAAGGGGCAGCCAGTCTAGATGAGTGGCGTCGGGATGAGGTGTCAGAGGCCCGCGCCAAGGCTGGTCAACGCTGCGAGACCTGCAAGAAGGTGTTCGTGGAAGGGGAGACAGTGCGGCTGTTCTCGATGGCTGATACCGTGTTTATGGAGTGCTGGAGGCAGCACCGAAAGGGAGGCGTAGCATGACTGGAGGACAAACGATGAACCCTGAACACGAGGCGACGATCCGCGACCTGCCGCACATGAAGAAGCTGTGCGCGATACCAGAGGCGTTCGCAGAGGGGAATGAGGGAACCCCCGAGAGAATGCTGGGCCTCTACCTTACTCGCACCATCGCGGCGCTGGAGGCGGTGCTGGTGGAGCGCGACGATGCTCTGGCCCTGGCCGCGAGGCTGGCGAGGGCGCTGGAGATGGAATCCTCCTGGCAGTCATTCCGCGATACCAGCCGCACGTTGTTGCTCGACACGCCCGCTGTCGTGGCGCTGCTGGAGCGCAAGGAGAAACCATGAACCCTGAACACGAGGATACGATACGCGAGCTACCGGCGATGAAGGCGTTGCTGGCCCGCACCATCGCGGCGCTGGGGGCGCTGCTGGCGGAACTCGACGAGGCCGCTAACAGCAGCTTGGCGTGGAATGCGGCGATTGAAAAGGTAGAGCAAGAGCGCGACGATGCCCTGGCCCTGGCCGCGAGGCTGCGGGAGGCGCTGGAACGTGTCCTTGGCAGCATCGCCGAACTCCACATGGATAGCCGTGAGCATGATGAAACAAGGTGTGAGGCGTGCGCAGGGGAACATGGAGCCGTCACGGCGCTCGGCACTTACGAGCTCGCCAAACAGTTTTTCCCGAGCTTGAAACCCACGCCTGCTGTCAAGGCGCTCCTGAAGCAGGGGGTGGGCGTGCCGCTGGATAGGCCCCTTGAAGAGAGCCTGGGTATTCTAAAGGATGAACCATGAAGCGCATCGCGTTGACCCTGGACGCCGAGACGGGCGAGTGGCAGCTGCGCCCGTGCCCGAAGCACGAGGCCATGTGGGAGGAGGCGAGCCGTGGGTAAGTGTCGCTCGGTGCTACGGCTTGAGTGTGCCGAAGAGGTTGGAAGGGAGGGGCGCTGGGCCTGGAGATTCACCTGTGTACTACCCCAGGGCCATAAGGGGAGGCATTCCACCAGAACAATAAGAGTGCTCGGCGTAACCTGGCCCGCCACGGAGCGCGAGACGGCAGGAGGCCTGCCATGAGGGCCACCGTCGTCGGCCAGCGGTACACGCTGCGGATACGGGACGCGGAGTACTTAGGCGCGTGTCCGTGTCCTGCGGTCGGTCTAGGGTTTGCCCGGCTCGAAGGGGCAACCGTTATCCGCTTGGAAGATGCCGCTGCCTTCGTGTGTGAGAAATGCGGGCAAGTAGCGCCCTGGCGATTTGGTTACGCCCACATTTTCGTGGACGACCATTATTATGCCGTCCCCGAGTGGTGGCTGGAGCCGCTGCCCGTGGCGGTGCGCCCGTGACCTGGCAAGCTGTCCTGGCGAAAGGGTACGCGGCGGCGACGGTGGCCAGCGGGCAGCAGTTGGGGATGCTATGAAGCTCCTTGACCTCTATTGTGGGGCTGGAGGAAGCGCGATGGCAACGATAACGAAGCAGATGGTGTCCCCTGGCACAATCACGGTGGTCTGCGTGTGCGGCGGGTGGATTCAGTATCGAGTTACCATGCAGCGGTCAATGGGGTTGCCGGGGAAACGGTACTGGGGAGACGACATCGAAATCATGGCTTGCTCGCAACGGTGTCTCGTGAAGGAACTGGCCCTCCAGTTGGGCTTGGAGGCGACGGCATGACGACTGCAAAGCCCCGCCGTGGTGGTATGAACAGGGTGAGCAAGGAGGAGGCCCGACTCATAGACTACCTCGAAGGGACTAGCCCCACAACGCCCCGCCGTGGCCCCAGGAACGCGCCAGAGGCCCCCTACCGGCCTTACCCTGGCGTCTACTGCGCCAACGCCATGGGGGTGCCCATCCAGGCCCCAGCGCCCAAGAAGCGCACCCGCCGCAAGGCCACGGTTTTCGACCGCGTGAGCGAGCGCGAGTGGCAAGCGGAGATCATCGCGGCGGTGCGGAAGCTGTACGGGAACCGTGCCCTGGTGTACCACACTTTCGACTCGCGGAGGTCTGATGCTGGGTTCCCCGACCTGGTGATCTGGCTACCAATAACCGAAGATCATATGTTCCCACGTCTCTTGATCCTGGAGTGCAAGACAGAGAAGGGCAAGGTGACACCAGCGCAAGAGGCTTGGATAACGGCCTTTGAGACGCTGACGAACTACACTTCGAGCGTTGAAGGCACTGTAGCCGTGGTGCGCCCCAGCGACAAGGAGGAGGTATGGCGATGGCTGGCACCGTGAAGGTGGGCGACAAGGTCACAGTGCTGGATTATTCAGAGGCTCACGGCGAGGTGGGGGTTGTATTCCTCATTACGCGAGGGCTGGTCATCGTGGAACTGGAAGGCCAAGATCCAAAGGTGTCCTGGCCGTGCTATGAACACGAACTGAGGGTAGCGGAGCCGTGATACGCCCCTTGATTCAAGGACGGAATCTAGCGGTAAACCCGCTTAGGAGAAAAGCCCAATGCCAACTGATACAGCAGGCCCAGAAGGACTCCGCGAGAGCATCGGTGCACAGGTAGATGGAGAGTTGAGGCGTCTCCAAGAAGAAGCAGCTAATTTGGTGGGGTAACTAACCCCTCACAGCACGTACCAAAAGGGTTGATTCCATGATAGGCTAAGGTATGGGCGGAAGCAAGACCAGACGACCGGCACCTTCTTATGAGGAAGGACGCTTACGGGATCGGAGCATCGGGCGGATGCAAGACCCTGGCTTCCGGCCCGAACATCTGGAGCGAATTGTCAAGAAGGCCCTACAGCGGAAAGAGGGAAAGGCCCCCGAAGGGGCCAACCCATCTTAACAGTAGAGTCCGCCAAACAACAGCGGTATCAGGCTGGTGGGCAGTCTCCATGGCTTCTCACCTCCCTTCGCAGCAGGGCACCAGGCTTACACTTGGTGCCCCGCTTCATTTCTAAGCACCCGCGAGGGTGGGCTTAGTCTGCTCATGGGCAGGCAGATTGGAAAGGTTCCCCTGCCCGTTGTTAGGTATCCCGCCCTGTGCATCAATGAGGTCCCGCAGCGCGAGGAGAAGATGGCGGCGTACAAAAGCAACCCCCCTGGCTAGACCGTGCTAACCAGGGGGGAATTTACCGTAGCGCGAACCTACCGCTGGGCTTCGCCCAGGCTCAGAACGCAACTACAGTATAGCACAAAACCGCCCCAGGAGGATGAGCCATGCCGTGGGTATACATAACGAGCGAGGAGTGCAGAGGCTTGTTGGCTCAATTGCCAACCTTGGCTGAGCGTATCAGGAGAATGCCAGAACCAATGCCGGGCGAACCCCGACACGAGTTCTCTGGTCTGCCCCCAAGAGTACGTAACGCCCTACTCCGCGCTGGCGTCAAGACTAAAGAAGATGTCCGCTTCCTGATTGACTCTGGCCGTCATGTGCGCTCTTTGGGCAGCCTGGGGTGGGGGCAACTTCGTGCCTTCGTCTCAGACCAGCCCCTACCCACCAGGATGACGGCTGTTGTCAAGAAGGTTCACTTCAAGGATGACTTTCGGCGATGTGCATGGGGTGTGCCCTTTTTCGATTTGGCCGAGAAGGACTCCGAGGTGACTTGTGCATCATGCCTGACAAAGGCTGCCCGCCGAGATCAGAGAACATAAAACCGCCCCAGGTGAGGCTGTCCCCAGGGCGGCGGGTAACGCCAGGTTCATGATGGCTGTCGTGGCCTGACTAAACGGTCAATGACTTCGTCAAGCCGTTCTAGCTCGTGTTGGAGCATCCAGCCAGACCTAACGCGCTTCTCCTCAGGAGACTTAAAGAATCTCCACTGTATGGCGTCGGACCACCTAACGAACCAGTAAAACGGCACAGGGTAGAGAATGGCGATCCGGCTCTCATAGTCCACGTATGCTATCCCGTACCAACGATACCAACGTGGTATGCGCTCGCCCTCTTGTAGCCGTCTCTGCATAAGGTTTATCGCTGCTTCTTGGGTCTAGGTCGCACTAGGAAAGCCATTAGAGTAAAAGCCTGAGCGAAGGAATGAGCGGCGGCGGGCCAGCGCTCTTATGTTGGTTGCAGGGCATACAGGCGGGGACGACATTCTCAGCGATGTGGTGTCCACCGCGCGCCAGAGGCAGAACATGGTCCATGGTGACCTTCTTCGGCTTCGCGCCGCAGTACGCGCATTTGCCCTTGTAGGCGGCGACGATGGCTTTCCATTGAGGAGCGGTCAAAGTTGAAGGTAGCGCAAGTTTACGGGCACGGTGACGGGCGGAAGCGACACGTCTGATGTCGGGGTTCGCTAATGCATTCGCACGCATGCGGAGACGCACGGACTCTTTGTGCGCCTCGTGCCAAAGACGGCCGTATTCTGGATGCGCTTCCCTATAAAGACGATTGCGCTTTGCCTCGTCCTCCTTGTGTGCCCAGTAATATGCCTTACGATATGCCCGCAGCTTCTCTTTATTCGCCGCGTTGTAGACGCGTTTGCTCTCCTTCGCCACCCGCTTCGCTCTGTCGGGGTTGGCCTTGCGCCAACGCTGGGTAGTAAGCCGCTGCCTATCAGGGTGCGCCTCCCGATAGCGTAGGGCGGCAAGGCGCATCTGTTCCCTTCTTCGAGGGGGGATAATATGAGGGGG
>Ga0209515_10008749_pt1 | contig 11713 bp, 7 predicted proteins | sample Subgroupgradi54m_FD_187454 | JGI IMG/M metagenome (GOLD analysis project Ga0209515, IMG submission 187454) | Subsurface groundwater microbial communities from S. Glens Falls, New York, USA - GMW60B uncontaminated upgradient, 5.4 m (SPAdes)... ... | reverse complement strand
GATTATTCGGGTAAAAAGAAAAAGTTTCTTCAATTCTTTTGTTATTTAGGTGCACTTTCTTGCATATCGTTGTACTTTTTTGATGTAAATCATCTTGAATTAGGGATGTTTACTTTGTTTATAGCAAGTATTGGTTTTTGGAATAGTTTAGTCTTTTACAATGCTTTTTTACCTGAAATTGCAGATATACAAGATCATGATAAAATTTCAGCTAGAGGTTTTATTATGGGGTATATTGGTTCAATGTTGTTATTAATCATTTGCTTGTCTTTGATAATGTCAGTACCCAAGGATAGTGAAGGTCATCAAAATATTGCTGTTGTTTCACAGTACATGCGTTATTGTTTTGTATTAGTAGGACTTTGGTGGATTGGATTTAGTCAGATTACTTATAGGGTTTTACCTAATAATGTTTTTAATAAGAAACCGGAAAAAGGAATTATTTGGAGAGGTTTAAAAGAATTAAAAATTGTTTTTTCAGAATTTAAGAAGACACATCGATTAAAAAGATATTTAACATCTTTTTTCTTTTTCAACACAGGAGTTCAAACGGTTATGTTGATGGCGACTATTTTTGCAAACAAAGAAATTCATTGGCCAAAAGGGAAAGGTGGAACAGGTTTGATAATTGCGATTTTATTAATTCAGATTTTAGGTGCTTTAGGTGCATTTTTCATGTCAAAATTGTCGGATAGAATTGGAAATATTAAGACATTGATTTTTTCAGTTTCTATATGGGTAGCACTTTGTTTTTATGCATACATTATCGTAGAGCCAGTTGAGTTTTATATTTTAGCTTCTATGGTTGGTTTGGTTATGGGTGGAGTTCAAGCAATTGGACGATCAACTTATTCAAAGTTTCTACCAGAAACAACAGATCATGCCAGTTACTTCTCTTTTTATGATGTTACAGAAAAATTAGGTATTGTATTGGGATTGTTGTTTTTTGGTTTAATGGAAATGTTAACAGGATCGATCCGTTATTCTATTATTTCGGTAGCATTCTTTTTTGTTGTAGGTTTGATAATGCTTTTTCGTGTTCCGAAAGAAGAGATAGAATTAGAACCTAATTTAATTAATTCATATTGAAAACGATATTTGATTGGATTGTAGAGAAATCAAACGGAAAATTGACGTATCATTTAATTGTTTATTTCATTCTCATTATACTGATTACAATTTCCTTTTTCCTTTTTATTTAAATTGTTTTTTTTGAAATGTGTACTTTTTCTAAAAACTCATACGCATCTTGAATTTTCAAAAAACGTTCGTTTGCTAAATTAACCATCTCTTTTCCAGCTTTTTCATATTTGTCTGGGTGATTGAGCATTGCTAATTTTCGATATGCTTTTTTTATTTCCTCAAAAGTAGAAGAAGATGGGATTTCTAAAATAGTACAATAAATTTCAATTTTAGCTTTCGTTCTTCTTTCGTTATTTGTAATAGAATGTTGTTCATTTTGTTCTTTTTTGTATTCTTCATGTCTAGTAAACATGGCAATAATGGAATCTAAATCTTTCTTTTCTAACTTTAAAAGTTCTTGAATTTGAATTAAAAAATTGTGCTCTTTTTTTGATAAACTGCCATCGATCATTGATATTCCAGCAAGGAAATAAAGGATGTTGATACGTTCTTGATTTTCAGGGATTCGCTTGTTTATCCATTTACAGATACTTTCTGTAGTAGTGTGATTTTTAAGTCGGTGTGTGAAGATACCTGGGAAATATTTGTAGCTTGAAGTGAATTTTTTATAGAAATATTTTTTAATGAATGCTATTTTTTGAGGAAAATCTGTTCTATCTTTAAATAACATTGTTATTGTTAGAGATATAAGTGCTTCCATTAGATTTTTATCATTGAACCTAGCATAATAATTGAAATTACTTTTTTCATAATTATCTTCATTATAAGAATTAGAAAAACGTTCCTTACCATAGTTATTTTCACCTAATTTAGAGGTAATCGATTCAGAACTGAAAATTTTAACAACAATTATTATAGCAAAACTAAATAGAAGCAAATAATTAGTAGGATTTTCTTTTAGAACAAAAAAAATGAGAGGTAGTGAATGGTTGATTAAAATCATGTTTTATCAAATCAATTTGTGAATGTTTATTTTCTATTTCAAAAGTAAAAAAAAAGCCTCAACAATCGTCAAGGCTTTTTTTTAATATTAAGATTCAATACTTATGTTAAAAACACAACTCTTCATCCTTCATCCGAAGCGGTTTTGTGTCTGTTAACGATTGTGACTTAACGTCTATTTCTTTCTTATAAAATGGCAATTTAACAACCTTTGCTTTCACACCTTTATTTCGGATTTCAATAAATATTTCAGAATCAAGAGCTGCGTTGTCAATTGTTACGTAGCCCATTCCGATCCCAACTTTCATACTAGGTGACATCGTTCCAGAATTTACTTTTCCGATTACTTTACCTTCGGCATTAACGATTGGGTAATCATGTCTTGGAATTCCTTTATCAACCATTTCGAAAGCTACTAATTTACGTGTAACACCTTCTTCCTTTTGTTTTTTCAAAAAATCAGAATCTGTAAACTCTTTTGTGAATTTTGTAATCCATCCCAATCCCGCTTCTAATGGAGAAGTTGTGTCGTCAATATCATTTCCGTACAAACAAAATCCCATTTCTAAACGCAAAGTATCTCTAGCAGCTAATCCGATAGGTTTAATTCCAAAAGATTTACCAGCTTCAAAAATACGGTCCCAAACCTGTTCAGCATCTTTATTTTTAACATAAATTTCAAATCCTCCTGAACCTGTATATCCAGTTGCAGATATCATTACATTTTCAATTCCAGCAAATGTTCCGTATTGAAAAGTATAATACACCATGTCTTTTAAATTGACTTCTGTCAACGATTGCATAGCTTCAGCAGCTTTAGGTCCTTGAATTGCAAACAATGAATATTCATCAGAAAGATTTTCCATTTCAACTCCTAAATCATTTAAAGAAGTGATCCAATTCCAATCTTTTTCAATGTTAGAAGCATTCACAACGATGAAATACTCTTCAGAATTTACTTTGTATATAATTAAATCATCTACTATTCCTCCTTTTCCATTTGGCATGCAAGAATATTGGGCTTTTCCATCTACTAAAACAGATGCGTCATTCGAAGAAATTTTTTGAATTAATTCTAAGGCATTAGGTCCTCTTAAAACAAATTCACCCATGTGAGAAACATCAAAAACACCAACAGCATTTCTTACTGTTTCATGTTCTATTGTTACACCTTCATATTGAACAGGCATATTATAACCAGCAAAGGGAACCATTTTCCCTCCTAAAGCAATGTGTTTATCAACTAAAGCAATGTTTTTCATGATTCTAAATTTATTTATCAAACTTACGATTTTTTTTTCAGTTTTGAACGAAGAAGACTTGTTTCTAACATAGTAATATTTTTTTGTTAAATATTGAAATTACTTAAATAGTTTTGCGACTTCATTGCCAACCAATGAGCCAATCGCAACTCCCATTCCGCCCATTCTAACTCCGATAGCAACGTTTGAATGAATTTTTTGAATAATTGGTTTTTTTGTAGCTCCAACTCCCATAATACCTGACCAAGTATGATCTATTTCGTAGGAAGTGTTTGGTAAAATAACTGTTTTCATTAATTCTTTTAAGGCATTTTGAATTTGATCAGTTTGAGCAATTTCTGTAGTTGTTTCTCCTTCGAAATTTAAATTCCGACCTCCACCTAAAAGTATTCGATTGTGAATGTTTCTGAAATAATAATATCCTTGTTGGTAATGGAACGTTCCTTTAATTTTTAAATTTTCAATTGGTTTTGTGATGATAACTTGTGCACGAGCAGGTTGAACATCTTTATTCGGTAGAAGTTGTTTCGCAAAACCATTGGTGCAAATTGCAACCTTATTCGCTTTCATTTCCCCAAAAGAGGTATTTAAATGGACTGAATTATCGGTCGATTCCAGAGATAAAACTTCAATTCCAAACAAACATTTTATCCCTTTTTCTATTGCTAATTGGTGAAATTTATCGATCATTTGTCCAGTATTAATTTGACCTTCTAAACGATTATAAAAACTGGTATTGACACCTTTAAAACCAAATTTAGATCCCACTTCTGAATCGATTGAATAGATATTGGATTCACCTGTAATTTCAAAAGATTTTTGATTTAAATAATCGATTTTATCTTTGGTTAAAGAAGCTTGATTTTCTTCGTTTTTTGTGATTAAATCCCAAGATCCATTGATTTGTAAATCTAAATTTTCAATTCCAATAATACTTTTTAAATTTTGTAACCCTTCCCAACGCATAGCAACTGTTTCCCAAACATCTTTTTCAGTAATTTTAGATAAATCATCCACTAATTCTGTGGCACTTCCAAAACACGCAAATCCTGCATTCTTACTACTCGCACCAGTTGGGAGAAATCCTCTTTCTATAATTAATACTTTTGCATTTGGATTCGATTTTTTCAACTCTAAAGCTGTACTATATCCAACTATTCCAGCTCCAACTATTAAAAAATCAATGTTATTTAAGTAAGTGTTTAATTCCCAGTAGCTTAATTGGTTTGTATTTAGCATTTTAAATAAGTGTTATATTTAAAGTATTTTTACGATATTTGTAATGTGATGAGCTTTATTAAAAAAGTTTATACAAAATTAAACCAATTCTGTAACAAGATGTACAGAATGCCGTTTAAAATTACTGAATATGAAAATAATTTTATTTATAAGCGCATTTTTGTTCTCATTTGTTGGGATTTCTCAGGATATTACTTTTAATTTTGGTGGGAAAATCACAAATAGTGACACAGGAGATAAGCCTGAAGCAGGTGTTACTGTTAATTGTTTAGTAAATGGAAAAATTGTTTCAACAACTTCGACAGGTTCAAATGGTTCCTACAAATTAAGTGCGTCTAGTCCTGTAGGAAGTATTTTTACTGTAGTGTTTAGTAAGCCTGGATTAGTAAGTAAAAGAGTTGTTTTTAATACTAGTAAAATGAATCCAGAAGATATGTTAGCTGGAGGAAAACAGGATATGGCTTTACCTGGAGTTTTGTTTGCTGAAAGACCTGGGGTTGATTTAACATTTTTAGAGACCGAACCTGTTGCAACATCTAATTGGAGTGAAGAAGATGGAGCTTTTATTTTTGATATGGTTGCTATTGCCAAAACCAAGAAAAAAATTGCAGATGCCTTAGCTGCAGGTGGAAAAACGGATGATACAGAAGCAAAATACAAAGCTGCAATTGATGCTGGGGCAGTTTTAGCTTCTCAAAAAAAATACGATGAAGCGATTGCAAAATACGAAGCTGCTCAATTAATAAAACCGAAAGAATCGTTACCAACTACTAAAATTACAGAATTAGAAAAATTAAAAACAGCAGAAGAGAATGCTCATGCAGCTAATGCCCAATTGGAAACTGAATATAAAAATTTAATTTCTGCAGCAGATAATTTAAGAGACCAAAAGAAATATACGGAAGCGACTGCTAAATATACAGAAGCACTAAAGAAAAAAACAGATCCTTATCCAACAGGAGAAATTAATAAAATGAAAGTTTTATTAGAAGCTCAACAGGCTGAAGCTCAAAAACAAATTCAATTTGATGCCTTGAAAAAAGAAGGAATGGATTTGGCTACTGCTAAAAAATGGAATGATGCGAAGGTTAAATTAAATTCGGCATTAGCAATTAAGGCGGATCCAGCAATTACTGCGAAAATCAAAGAAATTGATGTTGAATTAGGGAAATTGGCTGCTGATAAAGAGAAAACGGCGAAATATGATTTACTAATGACAACAGCTGATAATTTATTAGCATCGGGTAAATTAGAAGAAGCAAAAGCTAAATATACTGAGGCTTCTGTATTTGATGCTACGCAAGCATTACCAAAAACTAAAATAGCTGAGGTAAATGAATTAATAGCAAAAAAAGCGGCCAATGCGGCAAAGCAAGCGAAAATTGATAAATTGATTTTAGAAGGTAATACGGCTTTTACAAAGAGTGATTGGACAGGTTCCAAAACTAAATTTGAAGAAGTATTAAAAGAAGAAGCAACGAATGTGATTGCCATAGCAAAATTAAAAGAAATTAATGCTAAGTTAGACGCTAACAAAGGAGAGGCTGAAAAACTTGCTCAATTTGAAGCTTTGAAAAAAGAAGGGATGGCCTTAGCAACAGCTAAGAAATACCCTGAAGCAAAAAATAAATTACAGCAAGCTATCGATATGAAACCAGATGCTGCAATTTCATCGAAAATAAAAGAAATTGATGATTTATTAAAAGCTAATCAGTCTCAAGCGGCATTAGAAGAAGATTATAAAAAACTAATAAGTGAAGCATCTTCATTGGAAAGTTCTAAAAATTATGATGGAGCAATTTCTAAATACAAAGAAGCTTTAGCTAAAAAGCCTTTAGAAGCATTACCTAAATCCAAAATAACTGAATTAGAAAAATTAAAAACTGCAGCTGCTAATTCTTCGCAAGCGGATGCTCAAAAAACGGCTTTGTACAATGGCTATATGACAAGTGGTGAAAAGAACTTTACAGCTAAAAAATATGAGTTAGCCTTGATTGATTTTCAAAATGCTCTGAAAACTAAACCTGCAGATTCACCTGCTCAAAATAAAATATCAGAAATTAAGCAAATACTAGATGATTTAGCAAATGCCAATAATAAAAATACTGAAGTTAAAAAGCAATTTGATAAATTAATGGTAGATGCCAAGAAAAAATTTGATAAAAAAGATTATGCTGAAGCTAAAACTGTTTATGAAAGTGCATTAGCATTAATAAGTACTGATGCTTTAGCATTAAAACAAGTTAAGGAGTGCGAAAGATTAGAAAAGGATGCAACTGGAATTCAAGAACAGGCGGCATTTAATAAAATTATCGCTGCAGCGGATAAGAAATTTAATGAAAAAGATTATTTGAAAGCTAAAGAATATTATGAAAGAGCTTTGTCTAATCGATCAAATGATGCCTATTCAATAGCTCAAATTGATAAAATTAATAAGTTGTTAAATCCTACTGTGATAACACAAGATATTCAACCTGAGAAATTGCAAGATTTAGGAATTCCTTTTAGTGAGGATGATCAAGCTGCTCAAAAAGCATTAGATCAAGCAGAGTTGGATAGAGAGGCTGCAAAAGCTGCCGCATTGAGAGAAGGTGTAAACAAAGTAAATACTTCTTTAGATACAAAGTTTGATCAAAAAGAAACCCAACATACTGAAACTGTCGAGAAAATAGAAGACATAAATAAAGAAATTAATGAAAATGCTGATAATAAAAGGGTTAGTCATGAAGGGGTTATTGAATTGGTTGAATTAGTTCTAAAAGATCAAGCAGAAAAAACAGTTGAAAATAACTTGGTAGAAGACAAATCTCATCAAGATCAAGAATTGAAAATGCATGAAGTTGTAAAGGAAAATTCTGCAGTTTACATCGAAAAACAAGATGCATATCATGAAAAAGCAACTCTTTCAGCTGAACAAATCGCTAATCATTCGAACGATATGGTAGCGCAAACAGAAAAGTTTAATCAGAAAAATATCGTTTCTAGTGAAAAAATAATTGAAGTTGAAAATACGATTATAGAAAAACAAGTGTCTGATGATGAATCAAGAACGTTGGTAGAAGAAAAATTAGCTGATGCTGTAGTTTTGACAAATGATTTACAAAAAGACAGGATATATAAAGAGGTTGATGATAATTTAGTAGCGAAAACTAAAATATTCGAGGCTAATAAAGTTTTGGGTGATAGACAATTGATAGAAATTGAAAGTTTGTCAGAAACAGAGAATAGTTTAAAAGAGTTGAAGCTTGAAGTGGATGATAAAAGTTTAAATAAAGTTCAAAATGATGATGCGCAAGGTCATGCTGTTTCTGATAAATTAATTGATGTTAATGATCAGATTTACGCAAAATCAAGTGATCAAAAAGGAAGTCAGCAAGAAACAAATGAAAAATTACGTCAATCAACTGTGAATCTTGAAGATGATTTGACTAAAGCGTATAATGATGAAATGGTAAAATATTTAGCGACTCAAAATACAATAAAAGATAAAAAATCGGAGACTTCTGGGTATGGTGATGATGCAAAAGCTAAATTAATTGAGAATAATCAAATGTTAAGTGATCGTAATGTATCATTAATTGATGGAAATGATAAACAAGTTTCAGATCAAAAAGACAAACAATTGGAGTCAACTCAGGCTATTCATGATAAGCAGAAAACGATTGATGTTGAAAAACCAATAATTGCGAATTCGATTGGTAAGGAATATCCTGAAGGAGTTTCACAAGAAAAATTTACTCAAAATGATGAAAATGGTTTGATGAAAGCTATTATCACTCGTAGAGTTGTTGTGATAGGAGGGAAAGGGGATGTGTATATTAAAACACAATCTACGACTGTCATAACGTATACTAAAAATGACAAACCGATCAACGAGTCTGTTTGGCAGAAAGAAACGCAAGGTCCTCATTTAAAGAAAAACTATTAAATTCTTTTCTAAATCAAGAATTTTGAAAATATAATTATTTCATGAACGTACATTTTATAGCAATTGGTGGAAGCGCCATGCACAATTTAGCAATCGCATTAAGTAGAAAAGGAATTAATGTAACAGGCTCTGATGATGAAGTTTTTGAACCTTCAAATACTCGATTACAAAAACAGGGAATTTTACCTGATTCAATTGGATGGAATTCTGATTTAATTACAGATAAATTAGATGCAGTAATTCTTGGTATGCATGCTCGAGAAGATAATCCAGAGTTGTTAAAAGCAAAGGAATTAAATATTCCAATTTATTCTTATCCTGAATATTTATACGAACAAAGTAAAGATAAAATTAGAGTAGTTATTGGAGGTAGTCATGGTAAAACAACTATTACTTCTATGATTTTACATGTTGTCAACGAATTAAAAATGAACGTTGATTACATGGTTGGAGCACAACTTGAAGGGTATGATTGCATGGTTCGATTGACGGAAGATGCACCCATAATGTTGTTAGAAGGTGATGAATATTTAAGTTCTCCGATTGATCGAAGACCAAAATTTCATTTATATAAACCAAATATTGCCATTTTAAGTGGTATTGCTTGGGATCATATTAATGTTTTTCCAACTTTTGAAAATTATGTAGAGCAGTTTGATGTTTTTTGTCAACAAATTGAAAAGAATGGAACTTTGATTTTTAATTCAGAAGATGAAGAGGTTAATAAATTAGGAATTAAATATACAAATTCAATTAAAACGATCGTTTATCAAACTCCGGAATATGAAGTAACTGAAAAAGGTACACGACTTCATTTTGAAGGAAAAGAATATGATCTACAAATATTTGGTGGCCATAACTTGCAAAATTTAATTGGCGCAATGAGAGTAGGGGAAGCGATGGGAATTGATCCGCATACTTTCTTTCAAGCTATAACTTCCTTTACAGGTGCTGGAAAACGCTTGCAAAAAGTGATTGAAAAAAAATCATTTACAATGTTTAAAGATTTTGCTCATTCACCTTCTAAATTAAAAGCGACAACTACAGCTGTAAAAGAACAGTTTTCAGAAAGAAAAGTAATTGCATGTATGGAATTACATACTTTTTCATCATTGAAAAAAGAGTTTTTACCTCATTATGTTGGCGCTATGAATAAAGCGGATGAAGCGATTGTTTATTTTAGTCACGAAGTTGTTCATCATAAAAAGTTAGAGCCGATTACAAAAGAAATGGTCCAAGAAGCTTTTGGTGGGAAAGTAACAGTTATGACTGAAACAGCTGAAGTGTTGGATTATATTCATCATCAAAAATGGAATAATTCTGTACTTTTAATGATGTCGTCAGGTACTTTTGATGGAATAAATTATGAGACATTGGGAGAAGAAATCGCTGAAAGTATTTAAGCTTTTAATTAATGGAAAGCACCAATACTTTTAATTTTATCCATAATGATGATATAAACATGAGAATGATGAATGTTATCAATGTTTATCCCGAAATTCATGATTCTAGTGTCTTGTAAATAAACTAAATCGTTGTGATTAGCGTCTCCGTAGGTAAATAAAAAGAAATGTTTATCACCCACAAGATCTAAAATGTTTGTCATTAATTGAAAATCAGTTTCTTTTATGGGAATGTAATCTGAACTCTGTCTAGTTTCTTTTTTCTTTCAAATTTACTTTTTCTTTTTGAACCATAATGCTTTTTTTGATTTTTCATGGACATTGTCAAGGGCGGCGGAGGAACGAAGCCGTTTATATACCCTTGACGATTTTCATGAAAAATCAACCTTTGCGTTCTGATTTGAATTGATAATTTATATTTCCAGTTGCATCCTGTTTCCAAATTTAATATACAATTGTTGAGATGTAATTGCCCAATTAGCAAGAGGACTTGTCCATTTTTCAGAAATATTTTCTACAGCCAAATAAATTAATTTCAGTAAAGCCATATCATTTGTAAAGGCTCCTTTTGTTTTTGTGATTTTACGGACTTGTCTATGAAATCCCTCTACAGCATTCGTTGTGTAAATCAATTTTCTAATTCGTTCATCATAAGCAAAATAAGTAGTCAACTTATCCCAATTAGAATACCATGATTTTATTACAATTGGGTATTTTTTACTCCATTTTTCATCCAAATTTGCTAATTCTATTTCAGCCTTATCTTTTGTAGGTGCTTGATAAATCATTTTCAAATCCCTCATAAACTCTTTGTTATCTTTTGAAGCAACGTATTTTAATGAGTTTCTAATTTGATGAATCACACATGTTTGAACTTCTGTTTGAGGAAACATTGTTAAAATAGCCTCTGAAAATCCAGTCAAATTGTCTGTACAGGCAATCAAAATATCATTTACTCCTCTACTTTTTAAATCTGTCAAAACCGAAAGCCAAAATTTAGCTCCTTCACTTTCAGAAATATACATTCCTATTAATTCTTTGAAACCATCTTTATTTATCCCTAAAACATTGTAGACCGCTCTTGTGATTACATGTCCACCATCTCGAACTTTGAAATGCATCGCATCCATCCAAACTATTGTGTAAAGATTTTCTAAAGGCCTGCATTGCCATTCTTTTACTAATGGAACAACTCGTTCTGTGATTTCTGATAAAGTATTATGAGAAATTTCTGTATCATACATTTCTTCAATATGCTTAGAAATATCTCTAAAACTCATCCCACGACCGTATAAACCTATAATTTGAGGAGCTAGATTATCAGCTAAAACTGTTTCTCTTTTCTTTACAATCTGAGGTTCAAAGCTACTATTTCTGTCTTGTGGAGTTGAAATTTTAACTGAACCAGAAGAAGTTTTTAAAGTTTTAGAACCTTTTCCATTCCGTTTGTTACCAGTTAATTTGCCTTCTTCTGAAAGATGATTGCTCATTTCTGCTTCTAAAGCACTTTCTACAAATTGTTGAATTAATGGTGCAAAAACACCATCTTTTCCTGTCAATGACTTTCCGCTCATCAACTGTTCAAGCGCCAAATCGCGCATCTTTTCAAATTCTGTCTTTTCCATATTCTGTCTTTAAAGTTAAAACTTTTCAGACAGAGTTTAAATTACGCTCTCTGATAGAATAAAATTGCGGCCCTAAAATTTTCGAATTTTCGATATCCTTTAGCACTCGTTTTAGACTCTTGTATTTTACCATTTAATCTTTCAGCCATTCCATTGCTTTTGTTTAATTCA
>Ga0209515_10008747_pt1 | contig 11715 bp, 12 predicted proteins | sample Subgroupgradi54m_FD_187454 | JGI IMG/M metagenome (GOLD analysis project Ga0209515, IMG submission 187454) | Subsurface groundwater microbial communities from S. Glens Falls, New York, USA - GMW60B uncontaminated upgradient, 5.4 m (SPAdes)... ... | reverse complement strand
AGATGCCACCGACCATCTTCCGGGAAACCCAACAACTAAAACAGCTCGCTTACGCGAGCCCTTAAACCATCTTATCTTGCATCAGTTTGAAACGAGAAAAAGTGTCCGAAAAATGGGGTACTTGCCAATAAAGTAAAAGGCAATGTCCGCGACGAGCCAACCTACCTTAATAGTATCGAACATTTCAAAATGTCCCTGCCCTGTGATTCCACCATTATCAAAGAGGTAAGAAAATGGAAAGCCTCCCCTTGGTAAATTCTGGTAACATAAACCACGCGGGTTGCCTGTGCTCACGTCGCAGACATTGCCTGTCACCCCAGAGTAGGTGCGTTCATATTTGACCGATACTATAGCGGCTAAGAATGAGAGTAATAGGATCCCTATGACAATAAGTATTTTCTTCATAAAGTTTTTTGCTTTCGCCTAACGTTCGCGCGTTGGCGAAGTTTTACCTTGGTAAAATATAGCACGAAGTGCGCTTACCAAGGTAAAACCTGGGTGAGCCAGAGCGAACCGCTAACGCGCTGTTGTCGGATGAATTTATTTTTTCTTTTTTAAAATAGATGCAGTTTCTATGCTTGCTAAAATTAGGATTAACGGTGACCAAAGAATGACATAAAGTGGCTCAAAGAAAAGTTTTGTATACTCACCAAAACTGCATTTATGAATTATGCGGCCATAATTACAATTAAAAATGTCTTGTGTAGCCTTTCCTGATTCACTTATAACGAAGAGGAGATTATATAGAATGCTCAAGACAAATATAACTCCCATAGTAATTATGGCCGACACAATAAATGTAATGAAAATTTTTAATTGTTTGTTCATAGAAAAAATAAATATTTCCGACAACGTTAAGAATATCTGAAGTTCATTGTAGCGTAGCGGAAATGAATTTGGGCCGAGAAAATTTTTCTTTCATTGTTATATTAATTGTGAAAAATTTTTGAGCCAGATATTCTTTGTTAAGTGATGTAATAATATTTTCTTTTAATTTTTCAAATAGTTGGCGGCATCCTCTATTTTATCAAGAAAGTTGTCTTCGGTATTTATGCACATAAAGCCATATTTTTCGCTTTCCTCAATAAAATATTTTCCGTATTCAGATAATGATTTGGCAGCCGATAGTAAAATTTTATCATCCTTGATATTGTCCGCTATCCAATCACCACTATTTTTGTTTTGCAATAGTCCACTGAATATTTTATCACTATCTGTTTTGGCAAGAAGGACAATTTTAAAATTTTTATCATCTTTGAACTGACTAACTATGCTAGGCAAAAAATGAACGCCCTCAATGATATAGTCCGTTTTACAAAGAGATAAATGCTTAATAAAAGACTCAATACCAGGCCATAAAGTTTTTGCCTCTCTTATGTCAGCTTCAAGCATTTCTTGCCCGGAATAGTCTTTGAAAAATTTATCTATGCCGGCCAAATCAAACATTTTTTCAAACGGAAAATTTTCATTTTTGTCCTCACCTTTAAAATATGGCATCACAGCCAATCTCAAATAATCCGTTGAGAGATATGGTATATCCAGCGCCTTAGACAACTTTCTTGATAAAATGGTTTTTCCGCCTCTTGGAGAGCCGCCAATCAAATATATCATAAATTAAAAGTAAATTTTATTATTTCACTTAACTCGTTTATATCTTGACTGATTTTGTATAATGTACTAAAATTTGTATGTTTTAGAACCTAATACCAGGTTTATGGCTAGTACCAACCTACTAGAGATATTAACGCAAGAGATGAAATTGCGCAATTATAGCCCTAAAACCGCCGAGGCTTATACGCGGGTGGTTAGGGATGTGTATAACTTTTTTAAACGGCCGCCGCGGGAGTTGTCGGCGGAGCAGATTAGGGAGTATTTGCTATTCAAACAAAAACAAGGTTTATCAAGCCAGACGGTGGCGCTGTGTGCTAACGCGCTCAACTTCGTCTACACGCAAATTTATAAGCGGCCGGACTATGTAAAAATTCGGCATCCTAAACAATCCCAACGTTTGCCGGTGATACTTTCGCGCGAGGAGATTAAAAAAATGATTGAACTGACGAAAAATTTTAAGCATCGCTTGATCCTCGCCTTAACTTACGCGGCGGGCCTGCGCGTGAGTGAGGTGGTGCGGTTGAAAGTTAATGATATTGACCTGGCCGGTCTGACGCTAACGGTGCGGCAGGGCAAAGGGAAAAAGGATCGGTTGACGGTTATCTCCGCGACGCTGGCGCCGGATTTGCAGAAGTTATTGGCCGGGAAAAAAGGCAATGATTTTGTGTTTGAGAGCGAGCGGGGCGCCCGCCTTCGTCCCGATTCAATCGGGACTTCGGCGAGGCAAGGCGGGCTGACGGAGATGACGGCGCAAAAAGTTTTTTCTCAAGCTCTAGAGCGCGCGGGGATTGATAAACCAGCGACATTCCACAGTTTGCGCCACAGTTTTGCTACTCATCTTTTGGAAAACGGAACCGATGTGCGATTTGTGCAGGAACTTTTGGGGCACGCGAATATCCGTACCACGCAAATTTATACGCATGTGACAAATCCGGCGATACGGAATATTAAAAGTCCTTTGTGAAATTTACTCTCAAGTCCTCCTACCAGCCCTCCGGTGATCAGCCGGAGGCGATTCGGTTGTTGACGGAAGGGGTCAAACGTGGCGATCAATTTCAAACCTTGCTTGGCGCGACCGCAACAGGAAAAACATTTACGATTGCAAACGTGGTTGAAAAAATTCAAAAACCCACACTCGTGATCGCGCACAACAAAACGCTCGCCGCGCAACTGTGCAATGAGTTCCGAATATTTTTTCCGGACAATGCGGTGGAGTATTTTGTTTCGTATTACGATTACTATCAGCCGGAAGCGTACATGCCGAAAAGTGATACGTATATCGAAAAGGAAGCGATGATTAACGAAGAGATTGATCGTCTGCGCCATGCTGCGACGCAGGCGCTCCTCACGCGCAAGGATGTGATCATTGTCGCATCTGTTTCCTGTATCTATGGTTTAGGCGCTCCAGAGGCATATGAGCAGACAGTGCTGCATATCAAACAAGGAGAGGTAACATCGCGTGAACAAGTATTATCGCGTTTGATCGAAATGCAATTTGTACGAACCACGGCTGATCTGCGCCGCGGCATGTTCCGCGCGCGCGGGGAGGTGATGGAGATTATGCCGGCGAACGAGGAAGTTGTTTATCGAATTGAGGCGCCGCGAGGGATCGTCGAAAAAATTGAACAGATCGATCCGGTGACAAGAAAAGTCAAACGCGCCGTAGAGGATGTGTGGATTTTCCCAGCCAAGCACTTTATCACCCTCGGGCCGGAACGTGAGCGGGCGATTCGTCTCATTCGTCAAGAGTTGAAGGAACGTGTGGAGTGGTTTGAGAAGAATGGCAAGTTGCTCGAGGCCGAGCGTCTGGATCGTCGTACAAAATTTGATCTTGAGATGATAGAGAATCTTGGATACTGCAACGGTATTGAAAATTATTCGCGACCTTTGTCCGGTCGCAAAGCAGGTGCGGCGCCGGATACGCTGTTTTCTTATTTTCCGGATGATTTTTTGCTAGTGATTGATGAGTCGCATGTGACGGTTCCGCAGCTTGGTGGAATGTACGAGGGTGATCGCTCGCGTAAGCAAACGCTCATTGAATATGGTTTTCGTTTACCATCAGCTGCGGACAATCGGCCGCTTCAATTTATCGAACTTGAAAAGAAGATGGAACGAGTCATTTTTGTATCCGCTACTCCCGGACCATACGAGCTAAAACATTCCGACCAGGTAGTAGAACAAATCATTCGACCAACAGGGTTGGTTGATCCTGAGGTGATCGTGAGGCCGATCAGCCCGAAACCCCCTGCCCCCTTATCAGGGGGTTCTGACGTACGACATCCCCCTGACAAGGGGGAACGAGGGGGTTTCCAGCGGGGCGATCGAGGAGCCCCCGGTCAGGTCGAAGATCTCATTTCTCGTCTTGCTCCCGTCATCAAGCGCAACGAACGCGCGCTCATTACGACGCTCACCAAAAAAATGGCTGAAGATCTCACAACTTTTTTAGAAGAGAAGAAGTTTAAGGTGCGTTATTTGCACAGCGATATTGATACGATTGAACGCCTCAAAATTTTATCCGAGTTTCGGAAGGGGACATACGATATTATTGTGGGCGTGAATTTGTTGCGTGAAGGACTTGATTTGCCCGAAGTTTCACTCGTTGCGATTTTGGACGCGGATAAGGAAGGATTTTTGCGATCGGAAACCGCGCTCATTCAAACCATTGGACGCGCGGCGCGCAACATCTCGGGACAGGTCATCTTATACGCGGATGTGATGACTGGCTCCATGCGTCGCGCGATTCGGGAAACAGAACGTCGGCGTGAAAAACAGTTGGCCTACAACAAAGAGCACGGCATTACCCCAAAGACGATTGTGCGGGCACCACAAGATATCAGGGCTGCGCTGGGATTATCCACGGAAGAAAAAGACGTCAAAGAAATTTTGAAACTTGAATTGAACGCAGAGACGCATGATCTGGAAACCGTCAAAAAAGAAAAGGAAGCCGAGATGAAGGAAGCGGCGTTACGTCTTGAATTTGAATTGGCCGCGATCTTGCGTGATGAAATTCACGTGTTGGAAAAAGAGATCGATCGGCGGGCAAAGAAATCATCGGGCAAAGAAAAAATCAAACGTCCACCGCGCCACGGACGAGTGCGTTAGCTGATTGTTTGCTATACTCATCAAATGACACAGCGTTCGAACAAGTTGATCAAGTCAATTTTGATGATGGTGGGAACGATTATTGGCGCCGGCGTTTTTGGATTACCTGCCATGTTTGCGCGCGTCGGCTTTTGGCCGGGGACGTTTCTTTTTTGGGGATTGGCCGGCGCCGTCACCTGTGTCCACCTGCTCTTCGTTGATATTGGACTGTCATTTCGGATGAAGCAACGCCTGGTTGGATATGCCAAAGACGTGCTGGGGGAAGGGGGTTTTCTTGTGGCCTCGATTACGTATCCGTTATCCAGCATCGGCATGATTTTGGCGTATCTTATTTTGGGAGGAGAATTTTTAGATGAAATTCTATCTTTGGCGGGTTGGGGTGGACATGTGTTGAGTTGGCAAATTCTGTTTTGGATCGGCGGAGCCATCATCGTTCTTTTCGGTCTCAAATTTGTGGCCAGACTCGAATCGATCGCCACCACGCTCCTCCTCATCAGCATGGTGTTGATTTCATTTTTGACAACCCGACATTTACAACTCCCCTACACATTTCAACAGCATTGGAACGATCTCTTGATTCCCTTTGGAATTTTTTTGTTTAGCTTATCGGGGATGAAGATTGTGAGTGAAGTGGTTGATGTGACTCGTCCGCGTCGTCGGGATGCTATGTGGGCCGTGGGAGTGGGAACACTTGTCTCCGCCCTGCTTTCTTGGATTTTTGGCGTGTCTCTTTTTTTAAAAGCCGGATCGCAGATCAGTGCCCGACCCCTGGATTTTATCCACCTGTTGCCCGCGGTTTGGGGTTGGCTCATCCCGGTGTTTGGTTTTTTAGCCATCGTGACCTCTTATGTGGCTGTGGCACAGGATTTGAAGGCCACGCTTCATCTGGATTTTCATCTGGAAAAATTTATGGCTTGGGTAACGGCTTTGGGCGTTCCGGGAATTTTGCTGTTTCTTACGGCGCGGAATTTTCTCGCGACGATTAATATCGTCGGTTCCGTGTTCGAGGCCATCAATGGCATTTTGATTTCCATGATCGCTTTCCTCATTTTGCGTAAGCGATCATCCGCGTCTTGGGTGTGGGCAAAAGCGATCCCGGTGATCACGGGCGGTGTTTTTCTCACAGGCCTCCTTCATGAAATTTTTCTTCACTCAAAATTATGATTTTCTTCCGCGCCCTTTTCTTCACCATCCTACGTTTTTTGATCTTGATCGCGGTTCTCTCGGCTTTACAAAACGTTGAGGTGAGTCCGTTGCCAAATTGGACGCTGATTTTGGCCGCCTATCTTGTTCATTTTCTCATCACCTATCTGTTCGCCGTCTGGAGTTTTGGAAAACGCATTCCGCGTTGGCCGCAAGCCTTGTTAGTCGCGTTGATTTTTATCATCTTTGGTACGATGCTTGAAGCCGGGCTGTTCATTTTTTCTCGTCACGGCTCTTTGAGCGGTTTGATCGAAAATTATCATTGGCAAAGCCTATACCTCATCACGGTGTATGTTCTCGCCGTCTTTCTTGCCGCGTATCGAGTCAGACGGAAGCATGTCCACGAGGCACTCCCCGAGGGAATGGAGTCATGACAAATTTTGACGTGCTAACCTCACGACGTTTTTGAGCAACTGCGCGATGGTCATTGGTCCGACGCCTCCCGGAACCGGTGTGATCCACGCTTCCGTGTCCCGATAACTCTCGATATCAACATCCCCGCACAATTTTCCCTCAAATGTTTTGTTTGTTCCAACGTCAATGATCACGCGCGCTTCCGGAGTCATTTTGGCGTGAAGAAAATTGATCCGACCGACAGCGACGATGATCACGGTTGCTTCGGCGAGCGTTTGCACATCCACCGTTTCGGGTGTCATCATCGCGACGGACATGCCACCGGTCGTCAAGAGTCGCTGCAAGGGAGCGGCAAAAATTTCTGAATTTGCAATGATCGCGGCCTGTCCACCATTGATCGTCACCGGAGCTTCGTTGATCAATCGCAAAATTCCTTCATGCACGGGTGGAATCATGGTGGTGTGTGGATGAAAACCGTCCGCGTCTTTTTTTGGATCAATCGTTGCGACGACCCGCCCCTCATCGTGACCATAGGGGAGGGGGATCTGGACGAGAATAGCGTGAACGGACGGGTCCTGATTCCACTTTTCAATCAAAGAAATTAATTCCGCATCAGACGTTTCTCCGGCAAATTCAAAAATATTTACTTGAACACCCACTTCACTCGCCGCCTTCTTTTTTAAGGTGACGTACAAGTGTGAGGCGGGATCATCACCGACGAGAAGAATATTCAAAACCGGGACGAATTTTAATTCCGCCACATCTCGTTTTACTTCGGCACGAATCCGTGTTGCCAATGATTTTCCATCGATCAGGTGCATGCGCCGCAAGATACATCAAAACAAAAGAATTGACCAGCCTCCATCAACCTTTTATACTTGTTCTCACTATGTCTCAGACCGCTGTGCAACATTTGGGTTTTATCATGGACGGAAATCGTCGCTGGGCAAAAGAACGGGGGCAACCTCCTTTTGAGGGTCATCGTCAAGGATATGACAAAATGAAACAGGTTGGTGACTGGTGTTTGGCTCGAGGCATTCCCGTTGTGAGCGTGTACGCGTTTTCCACGGAAAATTGGGATCGTACTGCAGAAGAAATTGGATATTTGATGGATTTGATTGAATTGGCGTTGGGGAAAGAGCTGCCGTATTTTATGGAACGGGGTATACGAATGCGCGTGCTGGGTCGGCGTGATCGTTTGCGGCCGTCCATTTTACGGGCCATCGATAAAGCGGAAACCGAAACGGCGAACAATCAAAAGCTCACGCTATGTATCTGTCTTAATTATGGCGGTCGTCCGGAGATTGTGGATGCCGTCAAAGCGATCGTGCAAGAGGGGATTGCCGTTGATCAAATTGATGAGAATACAATCAACCGTCACCTGTATTGGCCGGACATGCCTTTTCCTGATTTGATTATCCGCACCTCCGGCGAAGAACGCACAAGCGGATTTTTGCTGTGGGAAGCGGCGTACAGTGAACTCTATTGGTGCAAACACCACTGGCCGGAATTGAGCGAAGAAGATTTAGACGTGGCGCTTACAGAATTCGCCTCACGACAAAGAAGGTTTGGGAAATAACATATACACAGAACGGCCTATTGACGAGCCTCGTGCAAAGGATTGGCGCGAGAGTTAGAATGTTGTCTTGTATGCCACGTCGACGCACCTATATTTTTGTCTCAGGGGGTGTTATGTCCGGAGTTGGGAAAGGAGTCGTCACCGCTTCTATCGGAGCGCTTCTCAAAGCAAGCGGGTTGCGTGTGACGGCCATAAAAATTGATCCGTATTTGAACGTTGATCCGGGCACGCTGAATCCAATCGAACACGGTGAGGTGTTTGTCACAAAAGATGGTGTTGAAACGGATCAAGATTTGGGAAACTACGAACGTTTTTTAGATGAAGATCTTTCACGATTGAACGTGATGACTTCGGGCAGCGTGTTTCAGTCCATCATTGCTCGAGAACGCGCATTAGGATATGGAGGAAGAACCGTCGAATGGGTGCCGGATGTTCCACTGGAAGTCATCGGACGCATTAAGCGAGCGGCAGAAGAGGCCAAGGCGGATGTGACCCTCATCGAAATCGGCGGCACGGTCGGGGAATATCAAAACATTCTTTATCTCGAAGCCTGTCGGATGATGCGCATGGAAGCACCAAATGATGTTTTGTTGATCCTCGTCAGTTATCTGCCGGTCCCGCCGAATTTAGGCGAGATGAAGACCAAGCCTACGCAATACGCGGTACGTTCTTTAAACGCGGCCGGTTTGCAACCGGATTTGATCATTTGTCGTTCTCAAAATCCCATTGATGATCGGCGGAAACAAAAACTGTCAATTGCTTGCAGTGTGAGGTCAGAAGACATGTTCGCCGCCCCAAACGTCTCTTCCATCTATGAAATTCCTGTCCGATTTGCCAAAGAGGGGGTGGCAGACCGAGTCCTCGAAAAGCTTCATTTTAAAAAAAGATCCGTTGATCTTCGTGAGTGGCGAGGATTGAATAAACGCATTCGGGAATCCGAGCGGTCGGTTCGTATCGGGATCGTGGGCAAATACGCTTCCACGGGAAATTTTCTTTTGACGGACACCTATCTCTCCGTCTTGGAAGCGATCAAGCATGCCGCCTGGGCCATCAAACGTAAACCGGAAATTGTTTGGCTGAATGCGGAAGAACTGGAAGCGAAAAATGGAAAAGCCAAACAACCGTTCAAAGGATTGGACGGAATCCTCGTACCCGGAGGTTTTGGGACACGGGGCATTGAGGGAAAAATACGCGCGATTCGCTATGCGCGAGAAAAAAAGATTCCCTATCTTGGATTGTGTTACGGCTTACAGCTGGCCACGATCGAATTTGCTCGCCATGTTTTGAAATGGAAAGACGCGCATACGACCGAGATCGCGCAAAAATGCGGCTACCCAGTGATTCATCTGATGAATGAACAGGAAGAGCGGATGAAAAACAAAGATTACGGCGGTACCATGCGCTTGGGTGCTTATCCATGCTTGCTGCAGGCGGGATCGTTTGCGCGTAAACTCTATGGAAAAGAACAGATTATTGAACGTCATCGCCATCGTTATGAATGCAATCCTCTCTATCGTTGTGAGTTTGAGGCGGCAGGACTTGTGGGGAGCGGCCTCTCACCTGACGGAGCATTGTTGGAAATTATAGAACTGAAAAATCATCCATTTTTTATGGCCAGCCAGTTTCATCCGGAATTTCTCTCACGACCGCTGCGTCCGCACCCGTTGTTTGTCGGATTTTTAAAAGCCGCAGCAAAACGCTCCGGCAAATAAATGACCGCCATTCTTCTTTTTTACTTTTTCTCCATCGGGACCACGTTCACCAGCTTTGCCATTTTAAAGGCACCGGTAAATTGTTTCACGCGTTTGTTGGTAAACTTCACTACCCCAAGGATCGTTGAAAAGAGGGTATCGTCAGATCCCTTTTTGACGTTCAATCCCGGACGAACCACGGTTCCACGTTGACGAACCAAAATGTTGCCCGGTTTGACGACCTCGCCCGCGTATCGTTTAATGCCTAAGCGCTGGCCTTGTGAATCGCGGCCGTATGCGGTAGAACCACCTGCTTTTTTGTGAGCCATAACATGGAAAGATAGAGTAGTGAGTAGACAGTAGGGAGTAGTATAAGGCAAATAAAAATTTTGTCAAACCTCCCCCGCTCACTTTCTCTGCTTACTCCTTCACTACTTCACTACTTTACTACTCACTTATCTTATGAAATCAAAAGAAGAGTTAAAAGTCGATATCGAAAATGTTCTCAAAATTCTGCGTGAAGGTCTGGCCATGCATGGGGGAAACGTCGAGTTGGTTGATGTTGATCCGGAAAGCGGTCTGGTTCAAGTGCGTCTTCAGGGTTCCTGTGTGGGCTGTCCCATGTCGGAACTGACGCTCAAAGCCGGGATTGAAGACACGCTCAAGGAAATGGTTCCAGAAGTCAAAGAGGTGATTCAGGTGGTATGATATGGGGCGTTATGAATTTGGACGCTTGGTTGTTTTCTACCAAACAGGCTTGGCAACACCCGTTGTTTCGTTGGGCGGCCATCGTCGCTCTTTTGTTGGTCGTCTGTGGGTCAACCTATTTTTTATGGAAGGTGTTGCCGACGCGTAAACAAAGTCAAACCATGGTGAGCCATTACAATGTCTATATCGGGATTGATCAGGTTGATTCTTGGACCTGGGCATGGATCTTGCCTGGGGTGTGGCTCACGATCACCTGTGTGGATCTTGTGCTGGCCTATGGAATGTACCGGACAGATTTTTATCTCGCGGTAAGTTTGTTGATTTTAGCTTGCGCCTGGAGTTTGCCATGGCTGGGCACGTTGTTTTATCTCACGCGTGTAAACACGTGATAGAATCGAACTATAATAGTGAGCTTGTCGAACTATGAACGATTCTTTACTCGTCGCTCGATCCATTGGCATGGCTTCTTTGTCATTTTTGATTGCGGCGTTTTTTATGCCGGTGCTCATTCGCGTGTTAAAGCGTTTGGGCATGGGGAAAACGATTCGCGATTCATCTACCGCACCGGTCATGGCGGCTCTTCATGGAAAAAAGGCGGGGACTCCAACCATGGGGGGGATTGTTATTTGGGGAACCGTGCTTCTTGTGACGCTTCTCTTGGCCGCCGGCTGTCACATTGCGGGTCCCTCGTCACTCTTGTGTCACATGTCCTTTTTCTCGCGCGGTCAAACGTGGTTGCCCTTGGGGCTCATGATCGCTGCCGCGCTCATCGGTCTCGTGGATGATTATCTCAACGTCAAACATCTTGGTCCAAATGGAGGCGGTTTGCGCATTCGTCAACGCCTTCTTTCTTATGTTCTTGTTTCCGCGATCGGGGCATGGTGGTTTTATACCAAGCTTGATTGGAATCAAATTCATGTTCCTCTTGTCGGAACATTTCAAATCGGTTGGTGGTATGTTCCATTTTTTATGCTGACCATCACCGCAACATCCCATTCCGTAAATGTGACGGATGGGTTGGATGGCTTAGCCGGCGGGACGCTTCTTGCTGCGTTTGGAGCCTACGCGGTCATCGCTTGGTCACAAGGACGAACAGATCTCGCCACTCTTTGTCTCGCCACGATCGGCGCGCTTTTGGGATTTTTATGGTTTAACATCCATCCGGCTGAAATTTTTATGGGAGACACCGGCGCCATGTCGCTCGGAACGGTATTGGGCGTGGTCGCCCTCATGACCAACCAACCATTTTTGCTTTTGATTATTGGTTTACCGTTTGTGGTGGAAAGTTTATCCGTCCTGTTGCAATGGGTGAGTAAGAGCACGCGTCATGGGAAAAAATTATTCAAAAGTTCGCCTCTCCACCATCATCTGGAGGCCATTGGTTGGAGCGAACCGCGCGTGGTCATGCGTTTTTGGATGATTTCTTTTGTCTGTGCCGGGGTCGGGGTCGTTCTCGCCATCATTGAT